>OMCE01000952.1_pt1 | contig 12897 bp, 8 predicted proteins | sample 1644981 | NCBI WGS metagenome assembly OMCE01 (sample SAMEA103958151, study PRJEB25191) | human gut metagenome | reverse complement strand
ACGACTCATAAATCTACCCTTAATCGTGTATTGGATGATAGTTGCGGATTTTAGGCATATATAAATTACTTTCGTCGGCTGCTATCGGAGTCTCTATGTTGATTACATCATGTTCCGAGTACACCGACATCCAGCCTAAGGGTATGAACCTCCTTGAGACAAGTGCCCAGCTTGAGATGCTGCTCAATGATTATTACCAGTATTTCATGATGATGAACGATGTCCGTGCAATCGGTAGTGATATCGTATTCACAAGCTCATCTGTACCTTATCAGCTCTCATTACCCTACAAATCAGCAAATACCATTTATTGGACTTATGATGAGGTAGGTCATGATAAAGAGCTGCCAAACCTCGTCAATATAGACTACACCTACACCGGTGCATACATGATTATCGGTAAGGTTGCCAATCCTATCCTCCAGCTTGTTGACAAGGCTCAGGGCGAGGAAGACCATAAGCGCAAGATTAAATGCGAGGCCCTCACTCTCCGGGCCTTCGCTCATTTCCTTGCTGTCCAGAAGTTCGCTAAGGCTTATAATTCATCTTATGCTGCTGAAACCCCATCTATCATATATTTCAAGGAAACCGACGACATTATCAAGAACCAGCCTCAGCGCTCCCTGCAGGAGGTTTACGACGATATCCTTGCTGACTGCAACAAAGCCATTGAGATTGATGGACTTCCTGCCGAACCGGTCAACACCATGCGTATGGGTAAACCTATGCTATATGCTGTTAAGGCATGGACTCTCGCTGCTATGCACCGTCTCTCGGAGGCTGCAGATGCTGCACGTGAGGCCTTGAAATACAATAGCACCATCGAGGATTACAACACGCTCATTGGCCCTGCCGTTTATGGTATGGGAAAAGGTATCATTCGCCCGATGCTTGGCATGAAGGAGGATTATTTCTGCTCCTACGATTTCTTTGACATGAACGTTCTGCTCCCCGAATGTATGGCTGCATTTGAACCGGGCTACCTTTCTCTGACTGCGATACCTGATTATGATATGACTCACCAGTGGGATGAGGTAGGTGGTTATTGCAAAGGAAATCTCGGTATCGAAGGCAAGGCTGTCTGTGTTGGTACCGACTGTTGGAACCCCGTTGGACCCAAGTCTACCCACATGTATCTGATCCTTGCTGAGGATGCCATTGAGCGCGGTCAGTTCGACGAGGCGATGGGCTATCTTGACACTATCCGTGAGAAGCGTTTCCGCCCTGCTGATTATCATCCCCTCAAAGGCACTGGCATCAACGACAAGGCTACTGCTATCGCCAAGCTGAAGCAGATTTCTCACGGTGAATGTGCCTACACGTTCTATAACTTCGTGCAGCGCAAACGCTGGAATCAGCTCCCCGACTACAAACAGAACTATTCTCACACCATTGATGGCAAGACCTACACCATCACTCCAGAATCCACCCTCTGGATTTTCCCCTTCCCCACTTCTGTGACTTCTATCAACAGTTTGGTTAAACAGAATTTCTAATTATCAAAAGTTATGAAAATTATTAAATTAATCGGATTCCTCTCTCTCGGTTTGCTTTATGCTTTTTCAAGCAAGCCTTCCAACCAATTCACCCTTTCCGGAACGACAGACGCTGCCGACGGTGAAAAGTTCTATCTCTCTTATTCGGTCAACGACTCAATGATTAGGGATACCGCCACAGTGGCTAATGGCTCATTCTCATTCTCCGGAACTTTGAACCATCCTACCGACGCTTACCTCTATGCCGGCGAACTGAATGCTCGTGACAACAACCGCATCCGCCGCTTTATGCTTGATCTCGCCGATATGACAGTCTCTCTCAGCGGCGATGATTACAGTAAAGCACCCGTCTCGGGTTCACCTTCCACGGTAGAGTCTGACTCTCTTGACGCTGTGATTGCAGGCATCTACAGTATGGCTGACCCTTACAAAGACATTATCCGCAACCACGAAACAACAACTCCCGCACTCATCGACAGTTTGCAGCGTTTTGTACTCACACCGATGCGCGATAGCGTATTCCACACCCGGTTGAATTTCGTCAAGACTCATCCAGCCTCATTCAACAACCTTGGTGTGATGTACGTTCTGGCTCAGGACCTCACATATCCTCAGATCAAGGAAATCTACGAAAGCTGGAACCCCGAAGTCCAGGCTGCCGCAACCCTTGTGAAACATCAGCTCAATCGCCTCGCCGCCATCCAGCCCGGGCAACCCGCTCCCGAGCTTCAAGGCACCACACCTGCCGGCAAGACAATCACCCTCAGCTCACTCAAGGGTAAACCCGTCCTCGTCGACTTCTGGGCAACCTGGTGCGTCCCCTGCCGCAAGTCATTTCCACACATCAAAGAGATTTACAACAAGTATCATGACCGCGGACTTGAAGTCTTCTGCATCGCCTCCGACAACAAGAACGTGGAAGGCTGGCGTAAAGCCATCATCAAGGACGGTATAGAACCCTTCCATCACATCCTCCGTGAATTCAAAGGCGAAGACGGTAAGATGATTGACCAGAACGACATCTACAACGTCTCATACATCCCCTCTAAATTCCTCGTCGCAGCCGATGGCACAATGATTGGTCGCTTCGACAATCCCGCCGAGCTTGACGCCAAGCTCTCCGAACTTTTTGGAGAATAATAAAGCAAATATAAGAGTTGATCTTTTTTGGATTGAAAGGCTTGCCGGGTTACCCCATTCTGGCAAGCCTTTTTTTTAGCCACCCCTCCATGCGATGCAACCCGTGAGTTACCGACAGCTACGCAGAATTTGTCAATTCGCTCGGCTTTGCCGCTTGCTTTAGCAAGAACTTCACGAGCGAGAGAAGTTAAGGAGTTAGGGAATTAAGCCAATTGTCCAAATGGCCTGCATAATACAGCGGAATGTTGTAGAGAGTGAATGCTCTACCGTCGGTTCGGGTGATGACATCGGAGGACAGCGGACCGTTCCACAATCGTAGGGCGATATTCTCACGCGACTCTTCCATAAACTGATGCAGGGAGCGGAGCTTTGAATTGTTGCCAGTCTTTACCTCAATGGGCAGCAGATGCGACTTATAGCGTATCACGAAATCTACTTCTGCCTGAGAGTTGCGGGCATCGCGCACCCAGAACATACGCTTCTCGCCAAACATAGTTGTAGCGCCGAGAAGTTCCTGGGCTACGATATGTTCAGCAATGTCGCCGTTCCAGAGTTCGTCGCTGTCGGTAGTGAAGAGCAGTTCTTCTTGCATTCCGGCTACGTAATTGACCAGACCGGTGTCAAGCCATAACAGTTTTGGACTCTTCTTCAGGTCGGGCAGTACGGGGAACGATGTTGACGTAAGAGGATAGACAAGTTCGAGGAGCAGAGTCTTCTCAAGCGTACGGAATGCGTTGCTCACATCAGCCGACTTGAACGAGGAGTTGGTGAATTTGGCAAACTGTATGCGATGGGCAGCCGATGTCCAGCCATAATTAAGAATATAGCGTATGGAGTCTTGCTCCTTAGGCTTGGCGGCATACTTCTCCACATCGTCGCGATAGCCCGAGAGCAGCGAATTGAATATGCCTCCAAGCCGCACCATGTCGCGATACTGTGCATAGTTGGCAACAACTTCTGGCAGTCCGCCTATTATCATGTATTTCTTGAAGAGGTCGAGCGTATAGCTGTGCAGCGACTGAGGTACCGATACAGCCTCAACCTGCTCGGCAAGAAGCTGCTCGCCTATAGCCGAAAGGAACTCTACAAACGTGCAGGGATGGAGAGCCATATACTCTACTCTACCCACTGGAAACGATATGTGACGGTCCATCAGACTCTCCAATAGTGAGCCAGCAGCTATGACATATATGTCGGGACGCTTCTCATAGAAGTAGCGCAACGACTGCACAGCCTTAGGTTCGTTCTGTATCTCGTCGATGAATATAAGTGTGCGGCAGTTGTCCTGACGTACATTTGCCTTGAAGAAGATGCCCGACAGCAAATCGTCGAAAGAATAGTCGGCTGCAAACAATGCAGCGTTCTCGTTCTCCTCAAGATTAAGATAGATGTAATTGTCGAATTCCTCGGCAAACATCTTGACAAGCGTTGTCTTGCCCACCTGGCGGGCACCACGCAAAACCAAGGGCTTACGTTCGTCCTTACGTGCCCAGTCGCGAAGATAATTGAGTGCTATTCGTTTGAACATATCTAAATGGTTATAAATCAATCACAAAGATACACAATATTTTCAAATCCAAACCAAAATCAGACGAAAAACCGAGCAAATCCAAACCAACTTTCGATGATTTTCGTGTCAAATCCAAACCAACTAATAGCAAAACCAGTATCAAATCCAAAGCAACTGGCAAAGAGAAGGACTTGCACAGTACACATGTTAAGTATGTGGTCATATTTATTTTTATATATGAGCTGCTTTCTATGTTAAAATCCAAATTCAGTAATGAGAGGATGTGTACACGCAAGAAGGACGTTGAAAGGCTTAGTTGCGGATTTGAGGTTAATAAGAAAAAATAGTCTAATCCCAAAATTCATATGTATTTTTGGGATTATGGGTTTCTACTTTATCAATTACTATAGTTTTTGAAAGCAGAAAAACTATAGGTGGTTACAAAATATGAACATAAATATCGCTACAAACATAAAAATCAATAAACATTTATCCACTACACTTTTTGCAATGCAAATATCGTACTGGCAGTAAAAAAGTGTTACAAATAAAAAATTGATTCTGGAGATTGCGGAAGGGGATTTTATGCGTTTTTGAGGTGACAATGACCTGCTGATTCTCCATTCAAGGCTTCTTTGCACTCCAAAAGGACTACTATTGCTATGCAACTGTAGCCCTTTTGAGAGGTAAATGAACTACAGTTGCATTGTAATAGTGGTCCTTTTCGAACAAAATGGAGCGTTTTTTCAGCGTGAAAATTTACGCCACAGCGTCACAATCCATGTAACTCGTTGTATATGAATAATATAACAAAAACCGCTCAAAACTGCGAGTTAAACGCGTCAAAGATTTCCTTGTGCGTTTAACTCGAAGTTTTGAGCGGTTATAAATGCAAATATTGTATCGGAGCAAAGCTCCGAGTTGTCGTGTTGAGGTATTGAGATGGTGTGGTTTGACGTTTCTAAAAATACACCGAAGCAGCATATAGCGGAATGTTAGTCAACCAATCTTGCTCCCTATAATCAGACATCGAAAAGCGCACACCATGTAGCTGTGGGTGATTGGCAACGAACGTTGACAGAGACTTAGAGCGCAGGTTCTCTTCAGCCTTCGCCTCAATTGGTACTAAGTCGCATCCATGCTGAATTAAGAAGTCAATCTCCAGCTTAGCATCATTACTATAGTAGAAAACCGATGTATCATTAGTTGCTACCAATTGACTCATAAGATAATTCTCTGTAAATGCACCTTTCGCTTCTTCCATACCATTATCTGCAACCAATAGTTTTTCGGCTGGAATTTCGCTCATGGCTCCAAGCAAACCACAATCAAGCAGAAAGAGTTTGAAGCTACTGATGTCTACATAAAACTTCAACGGCATTTTCGGTTCTGTCACTCTTTCCGCCTTATAAACCAATCCGGCATCCATAAGCCATTGAATAGCTGTCTCAAAGTCTTTGGCTCTACCTCCCGGCTTAGCTACACCGTAAATAAACTTCTTATTCTCTTTTACCAACTGAGAGGGCATTGACTGCCAAACCATATTGATACGATTGGCCTCAGAGGTAGGAACATGCTTTGATATATCCTTCTGGTAGGTGAAGAGAATGTTATTCTGCACCTCCCTTACCTTCAAAGAATCGTTTGTATCTACAAACGTTTTTACTGCTTCGGGCATACCACCAACAAAATAATATTCTCGGAGAAGCTTTATATATTCAGAACGAAGTAGTTTGATGGTATTCCAATCCTTACTTTTCAATATTTCAACCATTTGCTCCCTACCCTTTGCCAGGGTAAATTCGTCAAATGTCATTGGGTATATATTGAGTATGTCGACTTTACCTACTGGGAACGACTCTCCCTGATGCATGGTTATACCCAATAAAGAGCCTGCCACTGCAACATGATACTGTGGCGCTTTCTCATAGAAATACTTAAGAGCTGTCAAACCTCTTCGTAATTCTTGTATCTCATCAAGAACAATAAGGGTTTTGCCTGGCACGATGTTTTGGCGTGTAATAGCACCTATGGCAAGGATGATGCGCTGCATATCATAGTCTTGCAGGAACAGGTCTTTTGCCATATCATTGTCGTCACAATTTATGTAAGCTACATTCTCAAATTCTTGTTTGCCAAATTCAGTTAGCATAAACGTTTTGCCTACTTGACGAGCACCGGCCAAAACAAGAGGCTTACGATTCTCCTTGTTTTTCCATTGTTTTAATTGAGTAATGACATTCCTATACATAATCCATTGATATTAAGTAATTTCCATTACAAAGATACACTTTTCCGACCGAACTTTCAAGAAAAACAACATTTTTCCGACCGAACTTTTAGGATAAAACAACACTTTTCCGACCGAACTTTGATTTTTAGCGACACAATATCAGCTATAATGCTATATAATAGAACAAAAAAACGCTCAAAACTGCGAGTTGAACACGTCAAAGATTTCCTTGTGCGTTTAACTCGAAGTTTTGAGCGGTTAGAACTCTCAACTGGAACCAATTACAGCTCTGCCTTGTGCAGTTCGGCAAGTAGCTTCACGCTCTGACAGTGCAGATCGATGTGACGCTGGAGCTTCTCGTAGATGCTGTTTATCTCGACGTAATAGACGAGGGCGGTGATTTCGCCTTGCTGCAGAGCCTTGTTGAAGAGCGTGAGCGACTCTTGCAGGAGCTTGACGTCGCTGTGGTCGATGACCTGCTGAAGCCCCTGCAACTGCTCGTAGTTGGTGCGCATTGAGGCTTCTGCCTCGTGCTTGGCTTGCGACACTTGCAGCTCGGCACTCTCGCGGCGCTGACGTGCTGCCTTGACATTATTACTGTTGGTGTAGAGGGGGAAGCTTACGCCTACGAGGAAGCCGTTGATGCCTTCGCCACGTTCGGTGTTGCGACGATAGCCAAAGGAGATGTTGGGCAACCACTCGTTCTTCTGCACCTTCAGATTCAGGTCGGCTGCGCGGAGCGATGTCTGCGCCACTGCCACGTCGGCATCCGACGCGAGCGCCAAGGCACGATACGACTCGAAGTCGGTTATGGGCTGATATTCGGGCAGAACGGTATCGGTGACGTCAACGGGCTTGCCTCCGTTGAGCTGCTGGAGCTGCTGCAGCAGGGCCGTGCGCTCGCCCTGCGCCTCGCTGACGAGGGTGCGCACCTCCATACAGTCGAGCTTCACCTTGTTCAGCTCAAGGGCGTTGGCGTCGCCTGCCTCCATACGCTTGTTGTACATACTGAGCAGCGTCTCGCTGTTGGCAAGACGCTCGCGTAGCATGGCGAGGGTCTGGTTGGCACGGATAATGTCGATGCAGAGGAGCTGCGCTTGCAGGAGTATGTCGCGACGCTGCTTGGCGAGGAGCTGCTCGCCTACGCTTTGCTGCATCTTGGCTTGCTTGCTGCGTGCGGCATACTTGGTAGGGAAGTCGATTTCCTGGCTCACTACAAGCTCGCTCTCGGCTACGCCGGAGTAGCCCTTGGTGAAGAACGGGCTGTACTCTACAGACGGTCCGCCGAGCGTGTTGGACGCCTTGATGTCGAGAACGTCGGCCTGATTGTCGTGTGCAAGAGCCTGCAGGGTGAGGTTGTTGGTTGCTACCTGCTTGAGCACATCGCCGATGTTGTCGGCAAGGGCTGCGCTACACGTGCTGAATGCCACGATTGTGGCGATTAGATATCTTTTCATATATAATAGGTACGATGAATGCGTTGAGTAATGTAGAACTGATTAGTCCGCCGAGTATCACTTTTGCCATGGGCGACTGTATCTCGTTGCCGGGCAGGTCGCCGCCAAGTGCCAACGGTACGAGGGCAAGGGCGGAGGTGAGAGCGGTCATGAGAATCGGGTTGAGACGCGAGAGCGAGCCTTCAACAATGGCTTCGCGTATGCTCTTGTGTTCCTCGATGCGCAGACGCTTGTACTCGGTGATGAGTAGCATTCCGTTGCGCGTGGCGATGCCGAAGAGCGAAATGAATCCGATTACGGCTGGTATGCTCACCTCGCCCGTGGTCATCACTATGGCGAAGATGCCTCCGATGAGCGCCAAGGGAAGATTGAGGAGTATGACGCCTGCCTCCATGGCGTTGCGGAACTGCATGAAGAGGAGGCAGAAGATGACGACGATGGCGAGGATGCAGGTGAGATAGAGCACGCGGCTGGCGCTCTCCTGACTCTCAAACTGTCCGCCGTACTCGATATGATACCCCTCGGGCAACTGCACTTTTTCGCCTACGGCTTGCTTGATGTCTGCCACTACGTCGCTCAATGCTCTGCCGCTGGTGTTGGCAGAGATAACTATCTTGCGCTGCACGTTCTCACGATTGATGGTGTTTGGACCGGCGCTTGATATGATATCGGCAACGTCGCTCAAGGGCACCTTGCTTCCGTCTTGCGTGTCGATGATTAGGTCGCTTATCTCGTCATACTTATCGGCTTTCACAACGAGATTGAAGGCGCGTCCGGCTTCGTACACCTGCGACACGGTCTCGCCAGCGAGGTTGACGGCAAGGAACTCGTTGAACTCGGGCAGGGTGATGCCGTTGCGCACGAGCAACTCACGTCGGGGCACTATCTTCAGCTCCGGGCGCTCTATCTGCTGCTCAACGTTGAGGTCGGCAATGCCGTCGATGTCCTGGCAGGCGCTCTTTATCTGATTGCCGATGGTGAACATGCGGTTGAGGTCGGTGCCGAACAACTTGATGGCTATGCTCGCCTGTGTTCCTGAGAGCATGGCATCAATGCGGTGGGAGATGGGCTGGCCTATCTCGATATTGGCTCCTGCGAGCACAGAGAGACGCTTGCGCACGTCGTTGAGTACCTCTTCATGACTGCGGTCTTTTAGTGTGAATGGGGCTTCTATCTCGCTCACGTTTACACCGAGGGCGTGTTCGTCGAGCTCTGCTCGTCCGGTCTTGCGCGCTACGGTCTTGATCTCGGGCACTTGCAGCAACAATCGCTCGGCACGTGCACCTATAGAGTCGCTCTCTTCGAGCGAGATGCCGGGCAATGAGGATATGTTTATAGTGAAAGAACCTTCGTTGAACTTGGGCAGGAAGCTGCTTCCCAGACAGAAGAAGAAGCCTATGGCTACGGCAAACAGCGCTGCCATGCCTACAATAACCTTGCGTGTGTTGGCGAGAACCCACAGCAATGCGCGCTCGTAATACTTCTTAAGCCATACGGCAAGGAAGGCTTCCTTGGGCATTTCGCCTTTGCTCTTGCCGAGCAGGTAGCTGCACAGTACGGGGGTGAGCGTCAATGCCACGAGGGTTGAGGCAAAAAGGGCTGTGACGAAGGCTATGCCGAGGGGGATGAGCATACGGCCTTCCATGCCGCTGAGGAAGAAGAGAGGGGCGAAGCTGACCACAATTATAAGCGTAGAATTGAGTATAGGCATACGCACTTCGCGCGAAGCGTTGAACACGAGTTCGAGTATCGGCACGCGGTCGGCCTCGGGCAACTCACGGTTCTGGCGTATATGCTTGTACACGTTCTCCACATCTACTATAGCATCGTCGACGAGTGAGCCGATGGCAATGGCAAGTCCGCCGAGTGTCATGGTGTTGATGCTGATGCCAAGGGCGTTGAGCACTATCATGGCAACGAGAAACGAGAGGGGGATTGTGACGAGCGAGATGACCGTTGTACGAACGTTGGCGAGGAAGAGCATAAGGATTATCACAACAAAGATGGCGCCCTCGACGAGCGACTTCTGCACGTTGTCGATGCTGCTTTCGATGAAGTCGGACTGACGGAAGATGTCGGTGGAGATGTGGACGTCTGCGGGCAGCGACTTCTGAAGGTCGTCAAGGGCAAGATCGAGGTGCTTGGTGAGGTCGATGGTGCTGGTATTGGGCTGCTTGGTGACTGTGAGGAGCACGGCAGAGTGTGCCCGCTCGCTGCCAACGCCAAGCTTTGGCGACTGGTTGCCTACCTTTATGTCGGCTACATCGGCAAGGGTTATGACGCTCTCGCCATTCTTCTTGACGATACATGTGCCCAACTTCTCTACATCATTGGTTGAGGTGATGCCACGGATGATGTATTCGTTGCCGTACTTATAACGTACTCCGCCGTTGGTATTGACATTCATGCCACGCGTAGAAGCCATGATGTCAGAGAGCGAAACGCCGAAATGCTTCATACGACCGGGACTTAGGAGTATCTGATATTCCTTGATGTCGCCGCCATGCACGCTGACCTGAGCCACGCCTCCGGTAGAAAGCAGGCGCGGACGTATCACCCAGTCGGCATAGGTGCGTAGGTCTTGCTGCGAGGTATGGTTGCTGGTGAGGCTCACGATAAGCACCTCGCCGAGTATGGACGACTGCGGACCGAGTACGGGAGCACTTACACCGGCTGGCATCTGTTCGCCTACAGCGGCGAGTTTCTCGCTGACTATCTGTCGGGCAAGATAGATGTCGGTGCCCCAATCAAACTCTACCCATACAACAGAGAAACCATTGGTGGACTGAGAGCGGACACGACGCACACCGGTACTGCCGTTGACGGCGGTCTCAATAGGGAATGTGACGAGCTGCTCAACTTCCTCTGTCGCCATGCCACCGGCTTCGGTCATGATGACTACGGTAGGTGCGTTGAGGTCAGGGAACACGTCGACATCGGTCTTGCCGGTAGAGTATAAGCCGGCTATGACAAGCAGTACGGACGCCACCAACACGAGGATTCTGTTCTCAAGCGAGAAACGTATTATCTTATTCAGCATAGCTATTAATGATTATGATTATGTGCTGGGATAGCGTTTGAAGCCGAAGCCAATCTTACTTGCATAGCGCCCTTTGTGACAACGCGGTCGCCCTGCTTCACTCCTGTGAGTATCTCTACACGCTCACCGTCGCTCTCGCCAAGCGTAACTTCCTGCTTGCGGTAGCCTTCGGCATCTACCTGGATGTAGACAAAGTGGATGCCCTGCTCCTCGGTGAGGGCGGTTAGGGGCAGCGTTATGACGTTGTGACGATCCTGAGTGATGAGATAAATCTCGGCGTATGAACCCTGAACGACATCACCGGTGTTGTTGAACTCGAAGATAACGGGAATGTATGAGTTGTTGACTTCGGCTGAACGACCGTACGACTGTATATGTCCTCCCATGTCAGTAATGTCGTATAGGCGATTGCTATAGCTTGTACGGAACTTGGCACAACGTGTCTTGTTGACATCGCCAAAGTGGCGTTCGGACACTTCGGCACGCAGATAAAGATGCTTGTTTTGCGTGATTATGGCAAGAGGCTGACCTGCCTCGACGTAATCACCGCCGTTAACGAGACATTGCTTGACATATCCGCCACGCGGAGCAGACACTGCTACCCCACCCTCGCTGCGCGTACGCTTCATACTTGTATATGTAAGCTTGGCTGCTTCGTATTCGGCCATGGCAACAGCAAGGTCTTTCTCGCTTATTATCTTGTCCTTGATGAGAATCTTTGCACGTGTATAGTCGCGCTCAGCACGTTCGTAGTCGATGCGCGAACGCTGTACGGGGTCGCCGTCGGCAAGCTGCATTCCGGCTGAAGTGATTGAGAAAAGTGTTGTTCCGGCAGCTACTTTCAATCCCTCGCTGACGTGGTTCTTGTACTGCACACGGCCGCTAATGGTGGCTACAACGGTGGTTTCATCGCACGATGCCGACATCACCTTGCCACTGGTATGAATGACACCATGGAACACTCCGGGCTTCACCTCCTCCACTTTAACGCCTGCTGCACGCGCTTTCTCAGCCGAGAGGATTATCTCGTCTGTATGAGCACCCTTAGCATCATGGCCTTCCTCTTCGGAATCGTGGTCGTGGTGCTCTGTTTCCTCGGCATGCTCATGGTCATGGTCGTGATCGAAATGGTCATGGGACTTGCCTCCGCAAGCGACCATTCCCGCCACGAAGACTACTGATAATAGGTAATAAGAAAATCTTTTAAGCATATTTCATTAAGTGTTTATTACAAAGATAAATAGTCAGTTGCAAAGATATGAAATAAGATATGCAACTATGTTGCAAACGAATAGAAAAATGCTTGGATATATGATAAAAAAAAGCGGATGCGCCGCACTTCTGAGAGTGCTTCGCATCCGCTTAGTTTATTTGTTGTTGACTGAATTAGTCAGCGAGCTTAGCCTTGATGAACTCACGGTTGAGGCGAGCGATGTTGGCGATAGATTCGTTTTTCGGGCACTCAGCCTCGCAAGCGCGAGTGTTGGTGCAGTTACCGAAACCGAGCTCCTCCATCTTGGCGATCATAGCCTTTGCACGCTTAGCTGCCTCAGGACGACCCTGGGGAAGGAGAGCGAGTTGGCTGACCTTAGAACTGACGAAGAGCATTGCAGAACCGTTCTTGCAGGCTGCTACACAGCAACCGCAACCGATACATGTAGCGCAATCCATAGCCTCGTCGGCGTCTTCCTTCGGGATGAGGATAGCGTTAGCGTCCTGGGGCTGGCCTGTGCGAACGCTAACGTAACCACCTGCCTGCATGATCTTGTCGAATGCAGAACGGTCTACCATGCAGTCCTTGATAACTGGGAATGCAGCCGAACGCCAAGGCTCAACGGTGATAACGTCGCCGTCGTTGAACTTACGCATGTAGAGCTGGCAGGTTGTGGCACCCTGGTTAGGTCCGTGGGGATGACCATTGATGTAGAGTGAGCACATACCGCAGATACCCTCGCGGCAGTCGTGATCGAATACGAAAGGCTCGTTGCCTTCCTCGATGAGCTGCTCGTTAAGGATGTCGA
>OMCE01000946.1_pt1 | contig 12953 bp, 10 predicted proteins | sample 1644981 | NCBI WGS metagenome assembly OMCE01 (sample SAMEA103958151, study PRJEB25191) | human gut metagenome | reverse complement strand
TAAAAAAATAAAGTAAAACGTCCTAATGACCGTTTTGGGTTTATCACAAATATCAATTCAATCTTTACGCTCCATGAAACAAGTATTCCTCCTGCACCTTCTTCGTAAGATGGGTGAATAGAGTGTTGAGCAGCTGCTTGCTGAAGTCATATGCGCGATTCTGCATGGCGATGCCGGCAGCCGTGAGAGCCTCAACGGCATTGTCGGGAGCTTCCTTGCATGTGGCGAGATATTCCTTCTCTATCTTCCGCTGCGTCTCGTCAAACTCAGTCTCAAGTTCAAGATATGCCTTCTTTATTATCGGGGCAAAATAGTTGTAGTCTGTCATACCCAGGGCGGCAATCTTGCGGAAAGTCCAGTAGGCGGAATAGTCGTCGCTTTCGCTATTGGCACGATATGTATACCTCTCGTCCACCTCCGTAGCTCCCTGATAGAAGGGGATGAACACGCTGAGGTCTGCCATACCAAACGCCACGTATGTCACTTCGCCAATAGCCGTCGGCAGCTCCGGACGCACCTGCATGATATGCGTCTGCGTAGTACGGAAGATACTTACCGGGCGGTATGGCTCCTTACCGTTGGAATGGAGGTAAGGGTCGTGGTCGGTATTGTCGTAGTGGAAGCGGAAAGCCTTGCGCAGGTCTGCAAGGGATATTTTCCTTTCAGCCTCGGCAAACACAGGGAAAGTGTTTTTCGCCACATCGTTCTCTATCGCCGGCGAGAACATCCGTTGCAGTCCCCACACGCGCGGATAGTTGTATGTAGTATCGAGTTTCTCGTCTCTCGAATAAGCCTCGTGGAAATCAAAATCACCGTCGGCAGGATTATACAGCCCGTTCTTCTCTGCAAACTCTATCAAATCTGCCGATGCCAGGAAATTCTCCTTGTCTTCCGGGTCATACTTGCGGTAGCGGCTCTGGTTTCCGGTCACGAAATACTTGTCCTTCGGCATCCTGCACGCCAGCCATCTGTGTCCGCCGGCATTCTCCAGATACCAGGTCTCCTTGGCATCTATAAAACCGATGCCGAAACCTTCCGCCGACCCGTATTTCTCAATCAGCGCTCCCAGTCTCTCCACGCCCTCACGGGCTGTATGCACATAAGGCAAAACGATGTTGTAGGTACAGTTCTCCGCCAGTCCGTCCTCCACATACGGGTCAGCCTCAAGAGCCTTCTCGCTGCTGAAGATAGTCTCCGTGGAGCTCATTCCCACTCCTGCCGTGTTATATCCGGCGCTACCCCACTCTCCCGGATATGTATAGTCCGGCAGACCGGTATAGCCGAGTGCTTTCTTCGGCAACGGACAACGGAACTTGCTGTCCTTCGCCACGAACTCCTCCTGTCCGTCGTCAGTATCCCTGTGCACCTCCACGTTGATAGCCATCAAAGCGTCGAAATCACTTGAGCGGCACAGATATCTCGCACCGTCCACACTCTGTTCCTCCCCCACGATAATCGTAGTACATTCAGAAGGAAGTTTTCCAGAAATCTTTTCTTTCTCCATAGTCCCTGTTTATTTTAATATATGGTTCTATAGATGCAAAAGTATATAAAAACAGAATAACACGAAACAAAAAGACATATTAAATATGTATAAAATAGAGAAATACTTTGCTCTACCATGACACTATTCTGACATTTTTTCATGTTTACGAGTCGTAAAACGTACAAATTGTCAGACACCAACCCTTGCAAAGCCATTGGCACACATGTTGCGATATGCCCTAATGAAAGCCGAAAGCCTTGAAGCTTGAGGCAAGAAAAAAAACATAAAACAACAATCAGAAGTCCCGACGGATCCGCATGGTGAAGGGAGGACGAGAAAAATAAAATTTGGAGGTATTCACTATGTTGATGGTTCGCAGAAACAACTATTCTAATTGGTTAGACAATTTCTTTGATGACTCACTTTCCGACACCGAGCTGATGCCGCAACGCAACACTACGGCTCCGGCACTCAACGTGAAGGAGACAGCCGAAGATTATATTATGGAAATGGCAGTTCCTGGACTGGAAAAGGAATGGGTGCGCATTAACGTCACCAACGAGGGACTTCTTCATGTTGCCATCGAGAACAAGATGGAACACAAGGAGGAGAACAGGGACAGCCACAGGTCTCGCCACATACACTACCTGCGCCGCGAGTTTGCCTATGGCAACTACGAGCAGAGCTACACTCTGCCGGATGATGTAGACCGCGACAAGATCAGTGCCGGCGTTGCCAACGGCATCCTCACAATCACCATTCCAAAGACTACTCCAGAACAGGAGGCCAAGGTGATGAGGAATATAGAGGTTAAGTAATACCACTTAAACCCAAATCTGTCATTTGGGTTAAAATAAGGACAAGCCCCATACTTTTGATATTAAGGCAAAAGTATGGGGCTTGTTTTATACATAATCTGTGATTGACAATAGAGAAATTTCGAGCAAATCACAACCGGACAGGTTGTCGCCCGTTGCTTCGTCAAGTTGTTGATTCTACCACAAAGGTAGGAAATTTCGAGCAAATCACAACTAATTTCTCCTATATATATGTTCATACTGTTGATTCCACCACAAAGTTGAAGATTTTACAGGGAGTCTGCTTAATAGACCGCACACTTGGTATGTCAGGAACTGCAGGAAGTAAAACATTTCAAAAAGCAAAAATACAGGCATGACCGTTGGATAATTATCAAAAATGCCGTAAATTTGCTGATTGAATAATAAATGCAGCATTATGGCAGAGAAATACATCAATCCACATACCGATTTCGGCTTTAAGCGCCTGTTCGGTTCGGAATGTAACACTGAATTGCTCATTAGCTTTCTGAACACCATATTTCACGGCAAACAGAATATCCAGAAAGTAACATATATAAATTCGGAATCACGTCCAGGTTTCTTTGTTGTACGTTGCGAGAATGACAAGGGAGAGAAATTCATAGTAGAGATGCAGAACGTATACCAGGAGTTCTTCAAAGACCGCACCATCTATTATTCAACGTTCCCCATCAGAGAACAGGCACAGCGTGGAGGAGACTGGGATTTCCATCTCAATCCTGTCTACACGATTGGCTTGCTGAACTTCAACTTTGCCGACGGTCTTGAGAACGCAAAGCGCTGGCACCATGAGGTGAAGCTGATGGAGGTGGACACACACGAGGTGTTCTACGACAAGCTCACATATATATACGTTGAGATACCTAAGTTTGACAAGAAAGAGAGTGAACTCGAAAGTATGTACGACAAGTGGATGTACGTGTTGAAGAATCTCTCCAACCTGATGCAACGCCCCGCAGCCCTGCAGGAGCGTGTTTTCACACGTCTGTTCGAACAGGCAGAGATATCAAAGTTCGACAAACAGGAGCTGAAACTATATGAAGACAGCGTCAATGCATACCGCGACATCGTGAATGCCATACGGACTGCGGAAAAGAAGAAATATGCAGAAGGACGTACTGAAGGCGAGAAAAAGGCCAAAGAAAAGATAGCCTCCAATCTTCTGGCACTTGGAGTGCCTATAGAAACTATCATGCAGGCATCGGGCTTGTCAGAAGAAGAAATAAAGAATATCCAATGAGTATAATTGTTGTATCATAGAAGTGTCATAGTATCATTCTTGGTTGCCGTCAAGCCACTAAAACATTATAGACTAACGATTTAACCCGATGATACTTTTCTGAATGTTTTACAGAAAAGTGTCATAGAAGTACCATAGAAGTATCATGCTTTTCGGCATCCCATATTTTCCCCACACCATGGGGAAGACATCCCCACATTAGGGGGTTCTGTTCCCCACGGCGTGGGGGGAATCCGAGGTCAATACTTCATGAATTACAAGTCTGTGTTTTAGAGATTTCAAGTCTATGTTTCACGAATTCCAAGTATATGTTTTATTCATGAGTACAGCGTTATATATATAACGGATATGTGGCGTGACCACCTTTCAAATGCCAGTCTTAATGTCAATCATCTGTTGTCTTTCTTACTTGTACGGCGCCAATGAAATCCTTATCTGCCATGGCAATAAGAAGTCCGAAGAAATCATTCTCATCAATTCTCAACGAACGGCAAATGCTCCTACGGTTAGCACCTTCTGGCAGCATGTTCGTGAAGAAAGGAAACAAATATTCATTCTTATAGGATTCCTCTCTTTTGGGAAGAGTGACAGAAATGGAAGGGTTTTCAGTTGAAAGATAGTTCTCGTCATAACAGAAAGTATATTCTTTTCCAGGGGTGTTTTCAGTCAGGACACCTGCCTTGAGGTCGTTCATATAGACATACAACTGTCTCATATCATTCTATTTTATAATATGGTTTTACGTATCTTGAAATCCATTTCCAGTCCCAACACTCCAAGAAGTTTGTTGACAGTAGACAGAGAAGGGTTGCCTTTCCCTCGTTCAATGTCTTTGACTGTAGCAAGACTCACTTCTGCCATTTCTGCAAGGTCTAACTGAGAAATAGCAAGCACCTTTCTACGAGATTTTATCACTTCATTTAATTCCATTGTCTAATATATTATACTTTCGACGCAAATATAGGAGAAATTCCTTGTTCGTGTAAATAAAAGTTTAATAAATTATACTTTTTTCCTGAAATATAGCCAACCATCCAGACAGTTACCCGATGGTTTTTGTGGGTATGAAAAGGTGGAAGTATTTGTATTTCAGTAGTTTGCGTGAAAGCGACCAGATGGTTGATGATAATTGTGGAAAAGTTGTAATTATCCCAAGTCGGTCATTATTTTGTTTTTTATAAGGTGTCTTTTGCTCGATTTTTACTATAACATTTGGAGCTTATACTAAAAGTGATTATCTTTGCGGCGTAAAACTTACACAAGGATGTAAGAGGAACATAAAACAATCGAGAAAATGGAAGAGAAAATGTATAGCTACAAATATCCACATCCGGCAGTCGCTACAGACTGCGTGATTTTCGGCTTCGACGGAATGAAACTCAAAATCCTGCTCATACAGCGCGGCATCGACCCATTCAAGGGGAAATGGGCGTTCCCTGGCGGTTTTCTGAAGATGGACGAGAGCGCCGAAGAGGGAGCTATGAGAGAACTGAAGGAAGAGACAAACCTGACAGCCACCTATCTGGAACAGTTCCACTGCTTCAGTTCGCCCAACCGCGACCCACGAGAGCGCGTCATCTCCATCGCCTTTCTTGCCCTGGTGAAGACGGAAGAGGTGAAGGGAGGCGACGATGCTTCCAAGGCACAGTGGTTTTCAATGGATGAAATCCCACAGTTGGCATTCGACCACGAGAGCATCCTGCGCATGGCGATGAGCAAATTGCGCGAGCGAATCCACTTCCAGCCCATAGGCTTTGATCTGCTGCCCGAGAAATTCACGCTCAAGGAACTGCAGCTTCTATACGAAGCAATCCTCGGCGTGCATTTCGACCGCCGCAACTTTGCCAAGAAGATGCTGCATCTCGACATCCTCACACAACTCGACGAGACGGTGTGGCCTACGCCAAAGCGCAAGGCTTTCCTCTTCAGTTTCAATGAGGACAAATACAAAGAATTGAAGCAGAAAGGATTCCGGCTGGAATTTTAAAATACACAACGATTAATATACTATGTTAGGAGCGATAATCGGCGACATTGTCGGTAGCCGTTGGGAGTTTTTCTCCACCAATGATTATAATTTCGAGTTGTTTTCCGACAAGAACGACTTTACCGACGATACCATCTGCACTATCGCCGTGGCAGATGCCATAATGCATCAGAAGAGCTACGGAGCGGCGCTCCATGAATGGTGCAGGCGCTATCCAAACCCTATGGGTAGCTATGGAGGCAGTTTCAATGCGTGGGTGAGAAGCGACGAGCCACAGCCCTATGGGTCTTATGGCAATGGAGCGGCGATGAGAGTGAGTGCCATAGGGTGGGCATTCGACGACGAAGAGAGTGTGCTTGCCAGTGCAGAACAGTCGGCAGCCTGCACACACAACCATCCTGAAGGAGTCAAGGGCGCACAGACCGTAGCCCTTGCCATACATCTGGCATTGAAGCTGCGCAGGTGTCATCAAGGAGAACCTGTTCTTCATGGCGAGATGATGGAGAAGGTGATAGCTCCATGCGTGGAATTCTCAGGCTATGACATCAATATACGTCGAGAGTCTGTATTGAACAGGTTTGACGAGACTTGTCAGGGAACCGTTCCAGTGGCATTATGCATCATAAGCAAGAGCGTCAACTTTGAGGATGCCATCCGCACTGCCGTTTCTCTTGGGGCGGATGCCGATACCCTCGGTGCCATAGTGGGAAGTATAGCAGAGGCAATATGGCCGATTCCCGAAGAGATGCGGAGAAAAGCTTTGGGCTATCTGCCAGACGACATGCTCAAAGTGCTGAAAGACTGGGAGCGATATTTGGTTACAGTGCCATCCCGGAAGAATATGTGGAGGGACTGATTTACCGGGAGCAGTTAGACAATGTAATAGAAAAGCTGGCAGATATTTGTATACCACAAATCGGGCATCAGACTGTTGGGGAGTAACCGGTTTTTTATAACAGACGTATAGTCTTTTCCGAAATAAGACGTTACATTTGCAGACTTTTTATAAGAAAAACAAAACTTTAAACAAAACAATAAACATGAAAGAAGAATTGGAAGCACGCGTAAATCGTGCCGTTGACTATTTTATGCAGGGCTATGGCTGCTGTCAGAGTGTGGTGGCTGCTTTTGCAGACATCTATGGACTCGACGAGAAACTGGCTCTGAAAATCGCTGCAGGATTCGGTGGCGGAGTAGGCAAGATGCGTATGATGTGTGGTGCAGTGTCGGGACTGGTGATGCTCATTGGTCTGGAAGAAGGACAGACCGAGGGCGCTGACAACGAGGGAAAATCACATTGCTACAAGATTGTGCAGCAGCTGCTCGAAGAATCAAAGCAGCAGAACGGTTCTATAATCTGTGCCGAAATCCTCGGACTGAAAGGCTACGAGAAGGCTGCAAACAGCTATGTGGCTTCGGAGCGCACGGCAGAATACTACAAGAAGCGTCCTTGTGCGGCAAAGGTGGAAAGTGCCGCAAGAATATTCGCCGACTATCTGGAGAAGAAAGGGCAAGAGGCTTAAACCCTAATCGCTCATCAGAACTTGCTTGGGTTAGACGGACAATCTGTTTCAGCTAATGACCGGTTGGGATTCAAATAAAAATGGCACGCCGAATGATGGCGTGCCATTTTTATTTGTCGAGTTCAGACTCCTGTTATTTGCTTGTTTCAGCCAGCGGGTCGAAAGTACCGGTACCGCCGCGGTTGTCGCTCCATCCGATTGTCTGCTTCAGACGAGCATCGTTGCGGTTCATTGCTCCGAGCGAGAAGCCGAGGAAGTAGTATTTTGCGCGATAGCTGATGGTGAGGTCCTGATGGTAAGAGTCACGGCCGTCACCCTTGTTGTCCTTTCTCACGAGATTCTCCTGATACCATGTCTTGAGCTGCTCCTGCTGTGTGGCAAGCGGCTGACGGAGGTCTATCGGCTGACAGCGGCTGACACCAGCCTTGATGAGAGGGTCGCTCTCGTAGGTAGTGCCGCCAACACCATATTTGTCGGCCACACGGAACTCCATGCGCTCGCGACGCTGTCCGTTGAGCGGTGTGAATCCGAGCCACTGACAGGTGTTGCCGCCCCATCCGGTGAGAGTCCAAGTGTCGGGCGCACCTGCTACCTTTGTCGCTCCACCATCGTAGAGCATCCAGCGGCGCATATCGTCGAAACGCTTGCCCTCGTATGCCAATTCTATCTGGCGCTCCAGCAGTACGGCACTCATACAAGTAGCCTGGTCGGAAGCAAGATTGGCAGGCATACCGTAGTTGTTTTCTGCCGTGTAGCCCACTCTCGAACGAATTTTCTGCAACTGTTCTACTGCCACATCCATGTGACCGGCGCCACATGCAGCCTCAGCATAGTTGAGGAGAACTTCGGCGTAGCGGATTTCGATGAATGGCGAAGCGCTTCTGGCAAATGCGCCACGAGAGTATCCACTGTTGTATACATAGAGCGACGAACCGAGGTCGTAGTCGCTTGTGCGCTTTCTGACGTAGAGACCCTTTTTGTTTTTCAGCAGGTTGTCGGCACCATAAGCCTCACCGCTCTCCACGTTGCCCGCATCATCCTGGTTGGTATACCATACATAGTTCCAAAGAGCATAGTTGGCACCGTCCTGAGGGTTGTTGTTCACTCCGCCCTGACTGGCATCGCCGTTGTAAGCCCAACGCACACCAGGGAAGGCGAAGGTGCGGTAGAAGCGAGGGTCACGGTTCATGAACGGATAGTTGCGGTCGTATTCAAATGAAGACTTCTCCAGCTTGTTGTATGTAGATGCCGAAGAAGGCAGCTTGCCGTCAGCCATAGGGAACATGTCGACGATCATTGCCGACGGTTCCATACCGCCGGTGCGGTTGTTGGTATTTGCCGGACGGATATTGTTCTCCCAGTAGTTGTTCTTTCCCTTGTCGCCAGCCTCGCCGCTCTGCATAGGGTCTTCGGTGTTGAAGAGCGTAACGAATACATCTTCGCAGTTCTTCGTCTGTCCGAATATCGTGGCGAAGGCAGAAGCGTTGACATCGTCAGTACCGGTGTAGAGGTCGTATCCACAGGCGTTGAGCACTGGCAGACTCTCCTTTATAGCCTCGTAGGCATCCTTCCAGCGCTGCTGGTCGTTGGCGCGGTTGAACATCGGACTTGCCCACAACACCATTACGCGTCCTTTCAAGGCAAGCGCCGTGCCGGAAGTCACTCTGCCCCAGTTTTCTCCGCTCCATCCGCCATGTGTGGTGGCATCGGTGAGCAGTTTGGCAGAGGTGTCGAGATCGCTGATGATGAAAGAGAAGCAGTCTTTTGCCGATGAACGAGGTGTGAACGAACTTGGAGAAGTTTCCTGCACTTCCTTTATGATAGGCACACCGCCATACCATTTTACGAGCTGGTAGTAACACCATGCACGGAAGAAGTAAGCCTGTCCGAGCAACTGGTTCTTCTGGCTCTCGCTCAGTGTGCAGCCTTCCAGTCCGGCAATCACGTCGTTGATGTTGCGGATGCGTCCCCAAACGTTGGAGAGATGCTTCTGCTCATTGGTGAAATAATCAGGCACTACGTTGCCGGTAAGGGCATCAAGCTCATAGAGAGGATTCACGAAGCTCTGTTCGCTCGAACCGCTCATTCCGCAGTATTCCTCTGTAGCCTTTGCCTGTATGTCGGAAGCGAGACCCGTGCAGTTGTTGTTCCATCCCGATACCGAACTTGGGTTTGGAAGGCATTCGCCATAGATGGAGTTGACGCGCAGCTGTGCTCCGGTGAAGTCGTTGTAGACCTCCTTGTTCACGTTGTTGTTGTCTTTCTTCTCCTCGAGGAAACTGTCGCTACATGAGGCGAGAAAAGATGCTGCAAACGCGATGCTGCAAACTTTTATTATATTCTTGTTCATTGTTGTTATTCCTTGATTATGAGTTATACGTTAGAAAGTCAGGTTCACACCGATAGTCCATTTGCGGAGCTTAGGATAGCTGCCGTAGCTGCACTGAGGGTCGATGAAGTTGTCAGGGTAGGGGTTGTAGAAACTCAGCAGGTTCTGTCCTGTGATGTTCACCCTGGCGCTCTCCAGGCCGATTGTCTTGAACCATGCCATCTTAGGAATCTTGTAAGCCACGGTGAGACGGTTAAGCGAAACCCTTGTGCCGCTGACAGTCCAGAAGCTTGATGCCTGGCTGTTGATGTTGTATGATGGGTTTGGTAGCGAACCGTCGCGGTTCTGTGATACCACCACATTGCCTGCTCCGTCTGTTATGTCGTTGTATACGAACACATCGTCAGGATTCCAGAACGAAGGCATGTTCTGTGCTTCAATGCCGTAAGAAGCCTTGAGGGCAGATGTAGGAATCACAGAACGCGAACCCCAGCTGGCGCTGAGCTGAGCCGTTACAGAGAGTCCCTTCCACTCGGCATGAAGGTTGGTGGTGAATCCGTATGGGTTGCTGGCACGGTGGGAGATGCGCACCTGGTCGTCGTTGGCGTTGACGATACCGTCGGGCGTTCCTGTGCCGCCAGCTCCGCGCACATCCTTATAGATAAGCATACCCGGCTTGATCTGGTCTGGAGCCATTCCCATATAGTTGGTGATGTTGTATTTCTTCACATACTCCTGAATCTCCTGATAGCTGCGGAACATTCCGAGGCATTCCATTCCCCATGTTCCGATATCGAAGCGGTCGCCCTTCTGCACTGTTTTATACACGTAGTCTGTGGCGAAGTCGCTGTTGATGACCTTGTTGTCGCTATAGCCGAAGTTCACACCGATGCGGTATTTGAAGTCTTTGCCTATCTTGTCTCTCCATGTGATGCTTGCCTCATAGCCCCAGTTGTCGATCTTGCCAAGGTTGGTAGAAGCCGACAGACAGCCTACCGTTGCCGGTACCGACTGCGACAGGTTCATGAACATCTCACGGTTCCACACCTTGTATGCCTCGAGAGTCACAGCGAGACGCTGTGAGAGCACGTTGAAGTCGATACCGAAGTTTGCCTTGTACGACTTGTCCCAATGCACGTCGTAGTTCACGTCGGCATTGCCGTTGTCCATACGTATCGACTGTCCGCTGTTTGTCGTTCCTTCTCCAAACACGGCATTGTCGCTTGTCTTGTTCCAGATGCCGTAGTGCTGCATCCAGAGCCATGCTGTGGTGTTGTCGCGGCCTGTCAGACCGAATGATCCTCTGAGTTTCAGGAAGTCAACCCATGGCAGGGCATTGTTGAACCACTTCTCCTGTGACATCACCCATCCGATACTTGCTGACGGGAACACACCCCAGTAGTTCTTGGGGGCGAACTTTGTGGAAGCGTCAGAACGGATGAGGAACTCGAAGAGGTACTTGTCGGCGTAGGCGTAGTTCAAGCGTCCGATATATGAGAGACTTGCCGACTCGCTTCTCGACCAGCTTGGAGTCTTAGTGCCCGAAGCACCGTTAGACTGGAAGTTGGTGAATGAATAAGGTTCCGTGGCATGACCGCCCAGATCCTCGTATTCAGACTCCGACTTCTCTATTGAGAAGAGGGCATTGACGTCGTGGAGACCGAACTTGCGTCCGTAGCTTGCCGTGAAGTTTATCTGGTAGTTGTCCATGCGCGACATCGAACGAGAGATATAGTTGCCGTTGTCGAGTGTCGTTGGCTCGAAATTGTCCTGTGAGAGGTATGTGTCGTATTCCTCGCCGGCGATTGGCGTATAGAGATGTTGTCCGCTACCGGTGCGGTTCACCATCTTATATAATGTGAACTTGGAACCATACTGGTTGCCCTTGTCATTGTTGATGCTCTTAGAGTATGTCAGCCTCAGCTTCAGACCCTTGAGCACCTTGCTCCATTCAAAGTCATATTCCAGTCCGGCATTCACGGTCATGTTGTTTGTCTTCGTCTCAGCGTAGTCACCGTTGTTCTGCATCAGACCATAAGAATATGTCTGAGAATCGTTAGTCTGGGCGTTGCTCACACCGTAGCCGAGAATCGGCATGCCGTTCACCTGTTCCGGAATGTAGCGCGGACGGTAGAGCAGGTTGCGGTAGTCGTTCTCCAGTCCGCCGTTACCTATCGAGTTGTTAGGCTTGTTCAGTTCGCTGAAGTTTCCGCTCACGTTGAGGTTGGCCTTCAGGTTGCGGCTTATCTTCACGTCGACACCCGCACGGTAGTTCCAGCGGTCGTAGTCGAGTTTGCCCAGGTTACCGTCCTGTGTGAAGTAAGAAATTCCGGCGAAGTAGTTCACCTTGTCGGTGGCTCCGCTCACGTTCACGCTGTGCTGCTGAGTCACTGCCGTATCCCAGTATTTGTCGAGCAGGTCGTAGTTCAGTCCCTTCATAGCCTCCAGCTCATCCTGCTGGAACAATGACGTGGTGCGGTTCAGCGATGTGCTTCTCGGGTCGTTGTCGGTCATGATGTCATACAGGCGGCCGTAGTTGTATGCGTTGAGCATCTTCGGTGTTGACATTGCGTCGGCGATACCGAATGTGCCGTTGTATGAAATCTTCGGTGCTCCCATCTTTCCCTTTTTCGTAGTGACGAGAATCACACCGTTTGCGGCGCGAGCTCCATATACGGCAGCCGATGCGTCTTTCAATACCGAGATGTTCTCCACTTCAGAAGGGTCGAGGTTATTGAACGCCTCCTCGCCCAGGTTCTTTATATCGTTAGGATATACGTAGCCGTCGATGACGTAGAGCGGACCGGCAGCGTTTCCTGTGAAGTCACGCAATACTCCTCCGTCGCGGATGGTGATGCTCGACGATTGTCCCACCTGTCTGTCGCCGCCGCTCACGCTCACTCCGTTGATGAGTCCGGAGAGGGATGATGCGAGGCTTGCTCCAGAAAGGTCCTTGATGTCGTCTATCGGCACCGTGCCGACAGAACCGGTGAGGTGGGCCTTCTTCTGTGTGCCATAGCCCACTACCACTACCTCTTCCAGATTCTGGGCGTCTTCCTTGAGCTGTGCTTTTCCGCCGGCCACTACCGTCTGTGATAGATATCCGATGTATGAGATGTTCACTTTGCTGCCTTTCGGCGCCGTGATGCTGTAGTTACCGTCGATGTCGGTGATGACACCCGTGTTTGCTCCCTTGCTGCCCACCAGGCGCACTGTAGCGCCGATGATGGGGTCGCCGTTTTGGTCAACCACGGTGCCCTTTATTGTCTGGTTCTGCTGCTGTGCATGGATAGGTGTGGGAACCAATGCCAAGCATCCGAAGCATAAGCTGATTATCGTTTTCCTTTTCATGATTCTTGTCTTGTGTTTCATTTGTTTTCGATTGTTGCCAGTCTCTTGTTATTCAGCTGTCTTTATCCAGCGAGGGTCGCCGGTCTTGTTTTCCAGCTGTGCTGAACCGCTGATGGTGAAGTCGCCGTTCTTGGCATCCTTGAAACCAGGGTCGGTTTCGAGACAGTTGCCAGTCACGTCGTAGTTCTCAACGATACC
>OMCE01000936.1_pt1 | contig 13028 bp, 7 predicted proteins | sample 1644981 | NCBI WGS metagenome assembly OMCE01 (sample SAMEA103958151, study PRJEB25191) | human gut metagenome | reverse complement strand
CATTTCAGTTTTTTATCCCAACTGGCTTATAATTCGGAAATTTTATCTAAATTTGGAATAACAGGGGGACATCCGGGTGGAGATATTTTGAAGTCCAAGAAGAACCCGACTTCAGGTGATTCTCAATGGGAAGACGATTCCGAGATTGAAAACGATGACATGGGTTATAAATCTTATGATTAATAAGTTTAGACCTATTTCTATTTCATGGTGAACCCTATTGGCGTTTACCATTCTAATTTGATTTTTCTATTAAAACTTTATTAATATGAATTTGTTATACACATTGGCGCTGACTTCCGTGTATATCTTCAACTCGCAGGGACAGTACCTCTCGGTGGGCGAAGATGGCAAGCCGGTGCTTTCAAAAAAACCGGTTGCAATGGAGGTAACCGATGCTACAGAGACTCCACAGAAAGAAGTCGGTCGCAAAAACTTTAACGGCACAGACATCAAGTGGATACTGAAGCCTTCTGCCACTGGCACTTACACATTGGGCTATCAGGATAGCAACGCCTACTCTACTGCCTTTGTCTACACACAGAATGGCACTATCGCCACTTCGTACGAGGAGCCGGCTGCGACATTTAAACCTGGACAGTGGACTGTATCTACACAACCATTGACGCAGGAAGTAGTTCTTGACGAAAAAGCAAAATACACTCATCCAACATTTTCTGCAAACATTTCGTATGTAGATGTCACACTGAAGCGCACATTATACGCTGACGAGTGGAACACTCTTTGTCTGCCATTTCCGTTGTCTGCAAGTCAGATTGCTGAGACATGGGGCGAAGCCACAAAGGTTGCAGAGTTTGTAAGCAAGTCGGAGACAAGGGCTATCTTTGACTATTGCAACGAAATAGAGGCAGGAAAGCCATGCTTGATTTGTCCGGAAAGAGTAACAGAAACACAAGTCTACAAATTCGCCGGCATCGACGCTAATACATGGGCAGAAAGTGACAGCCCTGAACATAGAGTCGGAGACATTAAGTTCGTAGGTTTCTACGAACCCACTTTGGTGAAAAAAGGTTCATACGCCTTTGGAGACGTCAACACGCTATATCACCTTGACATAGATATGAATGCCAATGGTTATCGTTGCTATCTGGAGGACATTACCGGAACCAGACGTCAGCTCACTTGGGGTTTCGACGACAACACTACGGGCATCGACGGCACTTTCGTAAAACCTGAGGCTCCGAAGGTTGGAAACATATACACCGTTAACGGTCAGCTCGTGCGCCGCAACTCTACTGCTGCAGGTCTGGCTCCGGGCGTATATATCATGAACGGCATTAAACTCATAGTTAAATAAAAATATACGACCCTATGAAGACATATATAAAACATCATTTTGCTGCGATAATAACGCTGCTCGTACTCGCTGCGACGCAGGCGTTCGCAGCGGAGACAAACCTTCTGAGCAACTACACGCCTAACGGCTCGTCGTTCTCGGAGCAAACAACAATTGACTTCCAGAAACAGACCTTCAAGGCTGTGCTCGACCTCAGCACTTGCAAAAGCACAACCAATTACGAGAACGTGCTCTCTATCGGCAACGACTTGCAGGGTGCAAGTGGATGGGGATACGCTAACGTCATCCACCTCTTCTATACTAAGAGCAGCAACACCTTGCAGGTGAACTGCTTCAATGGTGGCAAAGACCCCACTTACCGTGAAGACCACACCAACATCTCGGGCGAAACCACTATAGAGGTGAACTCGAACGGTCTGTATCTTAACGATACGAAGATTTGCGATGCATCAAAAATCAGCAATATCCTCAGCCTTTCGTCTATTAAGTATGGTAGCACTCAGGGCAGTACACGCTCATGGGCTACATACAGGTCAGTTAGCCTCATCACAAAGGAGACTACTGGTGGCACAACTACTCCAACGACAACTTTCTCTGTTCCGGCATACGGTTCCACATATTATATATGTCCTGCCGGTTATCCTACAAGATGCTTCACTGTTTCTACATCTAACAATGATGAGGAGATTACAGTAACCGCCAAGTCAGACGGCAATACCGGACAGCAGTGGATAACAAAGCAGGGCAAGTATTCTACAACATATCCTTGGCATATTGTCAATGTGATGTCTTCCAAGGCTCTTGACATGGCAGGCAACAACACTACTGTAATGCCACTCCAGTGGACATCCGAAAACGATTACAATGGTGGTAAGGCTAACGTAAACCAAGAATGGAAATTTGATGAGGTAGATGCGACACAGCACACATATAAGATTTACGCTTATACACAAAACCAAACATACTACCTCACATACGATGGAACCGACGGCGGCAAGCTTGGTCGTACAACAGATTCAAATAGTGCAACAGCCTTCGGCTTCATCAAAGTAGAGGGATCAACTGGTGGCGGTAGCACCGGTGGTACAACCTCTTCTGACCACGGTTCTTTCAGCGTTAGCTGGATAAGCAATGAGAACAAGGTGGGCGACTATAAGGAGGACGCTCACGCTACATTCATCCCTTACGCTTCTGTAGACCAGATGAAGGCGGACGCTAAGCACTACGCAGAGCCGTGGCAGCAGCCCGACGAAAGCAAGGCTGAATATATCAACCTCAACGGAACTTGGAAGTTCAAGTATGTTGCAGGCACTTCCTATGGTCCTGGTAGCAGCGAGTTCCAAAGAAAGGACTATGACGACAGCGGTTGGGGCGACATCCGCGTGCCGCTCTCTTGGGAAATGGCAAACTACGGCAAACCGGTATACACCAACGTTGGTTATCCGTTCAGCAACAACCCACCTAATGCGAACTATGGAATGTCACAGTATGGCGTAACAGACCACAACGCAACGGGCTTCTATCGCCGTACCATCAACATTCCTGCGACATGGAAGGACAAGCGTGTGTTTATCCATTTCGACGGTGTATACAGCGCTGCTGTAGTATGGGTGAACGGCAAATACGTAGGCTACTCGCAGAGCTCTAACACCGACGCTGAGTTCGACATCACCGGCTTCGTAACTACCGGCGACAACCAACTCTCGGTACGTGTATATCGTTGGTGCGACGGTTCGTATCTTGAAGGTCAGGATATGTGGCACCTCTCTGGTATTCACCGCGACGTATATCTCGTGGCTACTCCGAAGGTGTTCGTGTCGGACCACTATATAACATCTTCGCTCAACAACGAGGCTACAAGCGGCAGCATGTCGGTGAAGCTGACTGTAGACAACCGCAACAACGTCTCTACAACCAAGACTCTGCTGGTGTCGTTGCTCGACCGCGACGGCAAGCAGATTGCTACCGGCACACAGACTTACAGGGGAACAGCAAAAGCTGAAAAGACCGTTACACTCAACAGTCTCAGCAACCTGCGTCCATGGAGCGCAGAAGATCCGTATCTCTACACCGTCGTTGTAAGTCAGAAGGACGAGAACGGAGCTGAGGAGATGGCATTCTCTACAAAGTACGGCTTCCGCAATATCACAAAGAGTCGCAACCTCATCTACATCAACAACAAGCGTGTCTACTTCAAGGGCGTGAACACTCAGGACACTCACCCTGAGTATGGTCGTGCTATAGATATGGAGACCATGATGAAGGACCTCACAATGATGAAGAAGGCTAACGTGAACACCGTGCGCACCTCGCACTATCCGCGCCAGCCGAAGATGTACGCTATGATGGACGCTCTCGGCTTCTACGTGATGGACGAGGCTGACGTGGAGTGCCACTACAACCAGAACTTGTCAAGCAACAGCAGTTGGATAACAGCTATGGACGACCGCACAAAGCGCATGGTGCTGCGCGACCGCAACCACCCGAGCGTAATCTTCTGGTCGTTGGGCAACGAGTGCGGCGGCGGTAGCAACTTCTCTACTACATACAATACGTGTAAGAACCTCGACTCACGCTTCGTTCACTACGAGGGAGCAGGAAGCGGAACTAATTACTCCGACCTCGGTTCTAACATGTATCCAACCGTTTCGTCAGTAGGAGGAAACAGAAGCGGACTGAACGGCAAGCCTTACTTCATCTGCGAGTATGCTCATGCCATGGGTCAGGCTGTAGGTAACTTGAAGGAATACTGGGATCAGATTGAGGGTAGCACCGGTATCATCGGCGCTTGTATCTGGGACTGGGTAGACCAGTCGGTTTACGATCCTACAAAGCTTGTTAATCGTCAGAAGAAGAGCGATAACGGCTTCAACTACTGGGTGTCTGGCTATGACTACAACTCACCAGGCGGTGTTGACTATGGCTTCCAGGGCAACTTCCTCAACAATGGTATCGTCACACCAGACCGCACATGGACTGGCAAGCTCTCTGAGGTGAAGAAGGTGTACCAGTACGTGAAGTTCAGCGACTTCAGCGCTTCTGCGAAGTCTGTAAACATCGCGAACAAGTATGCGTTTATGCCTATCTCGTCTGATAACTTCGAAATCGGCTATCGTGTGATGAAGGACGGATACTTGGTAGAGAACGGCAAGCTCGAAAGCTTCAACTCTATCGCTGCAGGTTCTTCTGCTACCGTAACTCTGCCTATCCGGACATCTGTTGAGGGCAGTGCAGAGTATCTCGTAAACGTAGAGTTGCGCGTAAAGAAGCCTACAAAGGCTAACGTTGCCGACTGGACATCATGGGCAGAGGAAGGCTACAGCATCGCTGACGCACAGTTCTCGCTCTCTGAGCAGAACATCTCTAACGGCACTGCTATGGGCACTGACGGCACAATGGGATTCCCAGTGCTGCCAAGCTACACTTCTAAAGGTGGCTCGTTGAACGTAAGCGGCAATACCGTATCTGGTACAGACAACAACGGTAAGGCTTATTCTATCGTGTTCAACTCGTCTGGCAAGATGACCTCATGGACATACGACGGCAAGAGCCTTATCAACGCAGGTCCTGACTTCAACAGCTATCGCGAGGTGGACAACGACCGATGGATTAGCTCGCCATACGAAGATTCGTCAAGTCTCAGAGTCACAAGCGCACTCAGAAAGAGCGGCAACAATGCGACAATGTCTGTTAAGGGTTCGGCAACTGGATGCAGCTACACCACCGACTATACATTCTACCCCGACGGCACAGTAGACATGAAGGTGACATTCTCGCCAAGCTATCTGGGAAAAGATACATATCTCGCCCGCATCGGTCTCGGTATGCAGTTCGCTTCTGACTTCGAGAACGTAGAGTTCTATGCACGCGGTCCTCGCTCCAACTACAGCGACCGCAAGACGGGTTCTTATCTCGGACGCTTCACAACAACGGTAGACGACATGATTGACGAACTGACACACCCGCAGACATTCGGCGACCACGAGGACTTGCGTGAGCTGATTCTCACCAACAAGACCGCAGGCGTGAAGCTCGGCGTTAAGGTGGGCGGACGCGCTTCGTTCTCGCTCTCTCACTACAACGAGAAAAACTGGTGTAAAGGAACCAACACTATGTGGCAAACAAACCTCCACTGGTACGACCTGACACGCGACTCGCAGGTTTACGCTCACTTCGACTATATGCAGCGCGGTTTGGGCAACAACTCTTGCGGTGGCGACAAATTCCTCTCTAAATATCTTTGCCCGACAAGCGGCAGCTACACATACACACTGCGCTTCAAGCCACAGTCGGCAGAGCGCGTTAATGTGGTAGCAGAGTAAGTCTCCTGAAACATATTTATATATAAAGACTCTCCCGATAGGTAGCAGGCAAATATCCTGAGCCTATCGGGAGAGTCTTTTTTTAAGTTTATATAACACTAATTCTGCGCCTCGTTTATCAGAAAACATGTATTTTCGCAGCGTTAACTTTTAAGCTACTAAAGAATGAAAACGACCGACTATCAACCTTTATTGGAACACATAAGAGAAGAGATTGAGATATACGCTAAAGAGGGCAAGCAGGCTGACTATATCCCGGCACTGGCGAATGTAGACCCTGACCAGTTCGGACTGTGCCTGCACATGCTCGACGGCAGGACATACAGCATCGGAGCTTCGGACGTGAAGTTCTCGATACAAAGCATTGCAAAGGTGTTCTCGCTTGCCATAGCTCTGAGCATCTTAGGCAAGGATCTGTGGACGCGCATCGGAAAGGAGCCGTCGGGGTCGGCGTTCAACTCGCTCGTGCAGCTGGAGTACGAGCATGGCAAGCCGCGCAACCCGTTCATCAACGCCGGCGCCTTGGTGACTGCCGACGTTATTCTCTCTCATCTGGAGAACCCGAAGGAGTTCTTCCTGCGCTTCGTGCGCACCATCGCCGGCAACGAGGACATCAACTTCTCGGAGGAGGTGGCGCAGTCGGAGCTGAGTTGCAGCTATCTGAACGCTTCTATCGCCTATCTGCTGAAGCATCACGGCAATCTGCATAACGACGTGAACGATGTGCTGCAGTTCTACAGCACTATCTGCTCGCTGGAGATGAGCTGCGAGGACCTCTCGCATGCGTTCATGGCGTTTGCTCGCAGCAACGTGCCGTTCTCGCACGCCGGCGTGAACCTTACTATCTCGAGGGTGAAGCGCATCAACGCCATCATGCAGACGTGCGGCTTCTACGACGAGGCGGGCGACTTCGCGTTCCTCGTGGGGCTGCCTGGCAAGAGTGGCGTGGGCGGCGGCATCGTAGCGCTCTACCCGTCGCGCTACTCAATAGCGGTGTGGAGTCCGAGACTCAACTCGAAGGGCAATTCTATCATGGGCATGAAGGCTCTGGAACTGTTCACATCAGAAACAGAGGAGTCCATATTCTGATGTTCTCCCACGGATTGCACTTGTAGGAGCCTCAGTAGCAATAATATCCCACGGAATACGCAGAATTCACAGAACCTCCTGCTGAGATATTCTCCCACAGATTGCACAGATACACACAGAGGGTTAGGCTGCGTAGAATCAACAAGCGGATTTTAGCTGCGTAAAGTTTAATCCGTTTAATTCGTTGTTACAAATCTCAGAAAGAAAATCCGCTTATGCGCAAGGTCCAGCAAGGGAAAGCGAAGAAAATCGGGAAACGAGCAGTATAATCGAAAGATTTTGACTAACTTTGTCAATCGGCAAAACGTGTATTTAAAGAGATAATGACAGAGAAGATTTATTATAAATTCATACAATTCGCCCTGGGCACGTACGAGGGAAAGGAGTTTCTGGACGGGTCGGCGCTGAACTGCTTCGACTGGCAGCGCTTCTACGACTTCGCCAAGAAACAAACGCTGGTAGGAATCATCATGGAGGGCATATCGCGACTGCCGAAGGCGGTAGCACCCAAGCAGAGTCTGCTTATGAACTGGTTCATGATGAGCCAGAATAAAAGCCGCATGAACATTATGCTCAATGAGGCTACGGTCGGCGTATATAATAGAGTGAAGGCGGCGGGCTACGACTGCTGCATTCTGAAGGGTCAGGCGAACGCTGCTATGTACGCCAACCCTGCGGCGCGCACACCGGGTGATGTGGACATGTGGGTGGACGCGTCGCGCGAGGAGATTAGACAACTGGCGCAAACGCTGGCTAAGGAGAACGGACGGATTGACGAGGAGAGCTACAACCACATTGCGCTCACGACGAACGACATATCGGTAGAGCTGCACTATACGCCGGGCTTCATGGCAAACTTCACGTACAACCGACGCTTGCAGCAGTGGTTTCGCAAGAGCATCGACGCACAGTGCCGCAACATGATCGTGCTGCCCGACGAGGCGGGCGAGGTGGCTGCGCCTACTGCCGACTTCAACGCTGTCTACCAGCTCTACCATCTCTATCACCATTACTTCTACGAGGGTGTGGGACTGAGACAAGTGGTGGACTATTACTACGTAATGTGGAATGTAGAATGTGGAATGTGGAGTGAAGAATGTGGAGTGAAGAATTCTTCATTGGATAATTCCTCATCGCAGGCGAAGCCGCGAACAACTCAACATTCAACATTCAACATTCAACATTCTCTGACTCGTCTCGGCTTATGGCACTTCGCCGGCGCAATGATGTACGTGCTGCACGAGGTGCTGGGCTTGCCAGAGGAGAAGATGATTGCGCCGATGGACAAGAAGCGCGGAGAGATGCTGCTCAACGACATCCTATGCGGCGGCAACTTCGGACATCACGACGAACGCCATGCCTGGGGCCGCGACACCTACGACGGCAACGGCTTCAAGCATGGCGCTCTTGGACACAATCTGCTGCGACTGCACCGCGACCTGCGACTGCTAAGATACTATCCGTCGGAGGCGCTGAGCGAGCCGATATTCAGGCTGTGGCATTATTACTGGCGCTGGAAGATACACCAATTATAATGGAAGATGGCTGGAAGATAACCCACTTTTTAGAGTTATCTTCCAGCCTTTATTGCTCTCACCACCAACCTATTACGCCATTTCTGGAAGATATGGCAGATTTTTTCACGTACTGGTTTATATATTAGACTCCTACGGTCTAAACCTTAAAATAATCCTGCAACTCGACAACAGCCTCAGCATCGTGGTTGTCGAGGTCTTTTATTATCACGCCGTGCTCAAGCAGCGCGATGCGTGTAGATATCTCCGTGGTGTGCTGCAGGTTGTGGCTCGACACGATAACTGTTGCACCCGTCTCTTTATTGTATTCAACAAGAATCTTCTTCAGCATATTCTGGCTGCGCGGATCGAGGAAGTTGAACGGTTCGTCGAGAATAACCAGTTCGGGACGGTTGAGCAGCGCCGCTATGATGCCCACCTTGTGGCGATTGCCCGCAGAGAAGTCGCGTATGTACTTCTTCTGGTTGAGTATCTCGCCGCCCATCAACGGCTCGAAGTAGACAAGGCGTTCCGCAATCTGCTCCTTCGTCATGCCCGACACACGACCGATGAAGTCGAAATACTCCTCCGCCGTGAGGAAGTCGATGAGGAAACCATCGTCGATGTACGCACCGGTATACGCTTTCCAGTCCTCGCTCAGCGCCGGATTGATAGGAGAGCCCCCTCCAACTCCCCCGTCGGGGGAGAGCTTGAGGCTGCTTGGAACAAGTTCAACGCCATACGCAGACGGATGCATAGTAACAACACCCTCGTCTGCCTTCAGAAGGTCGAGCATAAGGCGGAAAAGCGTAGTCTTGCCGGCACCGTTGTTGCCCACAAGACCAAGAATATCACCGTTGTTGATGGTGAAACTTTCAATGTCCACGGCAGTGTTCGTGCCGAAGTGTTTCTCAAGATTACTGAGTTCTATTTTCATAAACTTCTAATTATTTACATTCTAACTCTTGCTTCAGGAACTTCGCCGTGTAGCTTTCTTTGCATTCAGCCACTTCCTCCGGCGTTCCCTTTGCGAGCAAGCGTCCGCCACCGCGTCCACCTTCAGGTCCCATGTCGATGATGTAGTCGGCGAGCTTTATCACGTCGAGGTTATGCTCGATAATAATCACCGTATTGCCACGGTCGACCAGCTTCTCTATCACCTCCATCAGAATCTTTATGTCCTCGAAGTGCAGACCTGTTGTCGGTTCGTCGAGAATATAGAGCGTCTTGCCGGTGTCGCGCTTGCTGAGTTCGGTAGACAGCTTCACACGCTGACACTCGCCACCCGAGAGTGTCGTCGAAGGCTGACCCAACTTGATGTAACCCAAGCCCACCTCCTTCACGGTTTTTAATTTCTGCAGAATGTTAGGCACGTTCTCGAAGAACTCTACAGCCTGATTGAACGTCATATCAAGTACGTCGGCGATGCTCTTTCCCTTGTAGCGCACCTCAAGCGTCTCACGATTGTAGCGCTTGCCGTGACACTCCTCGCACGGCACGAGCACATCCGGCAGAAAGTTCATCTCGATAGTGCGGTAGCCGCCGCCCTTGCATGTCTCGCAGCGTCCGCCCTTCACGTTGAACGAGAAGCGCCCCGGCTTGTAGCCGCGTATCTTCGCCTCGGGCAGATTGACGAACATGGCACGTATGTCGTTAAACACGCCGGTATATGTAGCCGGATTGGAGCGTGGCGTGCGACCAATCGGCGACTGGTCTACATTCACCACCTTGTCTATATTATCTATACCCTCGATACTGTCGTAGGGCATCGGCTTCTTCAGCGAGCGGTAGAAGTGCTGCGAGAGAATAGGCTGCAACGTCTCATTGATAAGCGTCGACTTGCCCGATCCGCTCACGCCCGTCACCACGATGAGCTTGCCCAGCGGAAACTCTACGTCAACATTCTTCAGGTTGTTGCCCTTCGCACCGCGTATCACGATGCTTTTGCCGTTGCCCTCGCGTCGTTTGGCAGGTATCTCTATCTTACGCACTCCGTTAAGGTAGTCGGCGGTGATGGTGTGCTCCTTAAGCATCTGAGCGGGCGTTCCCTGGAACACCACCTCGCCACCACGAATGCCCGCCTTCGGACCAATGTCAACGATATAATCGGCATTGAGCATCATGTCGCGGTCATGTTCTACCACAACCACGGTGTTGCCCATGTCGCGCAGCTCCTTCAGCGAGTGGATAAGACGGTCGTTGTCGCGCTGATGCAGACCGATGCTCGGCTCATCGAGAATGTAGAGCACGTTGACGAGCTGCGAACCGATCTGAGTGGCAAGGCGAATGCGCTGGCTCTCGCCGCCGGAAAGCGTTGCCGACTGGCGTGAGAGCGACAGATAGTCGAGACCCACGTCGAGCAGGAAGTTGATACGTGTCTTTATCTCCTTCAATATCTCCGTAGCGATAGTCTTCTGACGAGAGTCGAGGTGGGCTTCTGCCTCGTCTATCCACTGCTTGAGCTGCTGAATGTCCATCGCAGACAGCTCCGCAATGTTCTTGTCCCAGATGCGATACGACAGCGCTTCGCGGTTAAGGCGTGCGCCGTGACACTCAGGACACTCAGCCATAGCGAGGAACTGGTCAGCCCATTTCTGTCCGGCCTGCGAGTCGTCGTTCTCCATGACGGTGCGCAGATACTTGATGACACCGTCGAACGTGCAGAAGTAGTCGCTCGATGTGCGCACCACGTCCTTGCTGATGCGTATCGTTTCGAGCGAACCGTACAACACCTCGTTGAGCGTGTCCTCAGGTATCTCGCTCACCGGCGTCTTCAGCGTACATTCAGCCGCTTCGAGAATGGCTCCAATCTGCCAGAATATCATTTGGTTCTTGTACTTGCCCAGCGGAACAATGGCGCCCTCGTATATAGACAGCGAGTCGTCGGGGATGACTTTCTTCATGTCAATCTCGTTGACATAGCCCAAGCCCTTGCACTTGCTGCAGGCACCCTCGGGCGAGTTGAACGAGAACATATTCGGTGCAGGGTCGCGGTAAGAGATGCCAGACGTAGGGCACATCAGTCGCTTTGAGAAGTTCTTTGCCACGCCCGTGTCCTTGTCGAGAATCATAATCTGTCCGTCGCCCTCGCGCATTGCCGTAGCGACAGTCTTGCGCAGGCGGTCGTCGAAGCCGTCGCGCATCTGCATCTTGTCTATCACCACCTCAATGTTATGGTTCTTGTAGCGGTCGGTCTTCATGCCGCTTCTTATCTCCGTAATCTCTCCGTCGATGCGCACGTAGAGATAGCCCTTGCGACGAAGTGTCTCGAAGAGTTCGCGGTAGTGGCCCTTGCGCTGCCTTACGAGTGCAGCGAGTATGTATATGCGCTTGCCGGCATAGTCGGAGTTGATCATCTCAATGATGCGCTCCTCCGTATACTTCACCATCTTCTCGCCCGTAACGTAGCTGTAAGCCGTTCCGGCGCGAGCATAGAGCAGACGCAGATAGTCGTATATCTCGGTCGTTGTGCCCACGGTGGAGCGTGGGTTCTTGTTGGTTGTCTTCTGTTCGATTGATATAACCGGACTCAGACCGGTTATGTTGTCGACATCGGGGCGCTCCATTCCGCCAAGGAAGTTGCGTGCGTATGCCGAGAACGTGTCGATGTATCGGCGCTGACCTTCGGCGTATATCGTGTCGAAGGCAAGCGACGACTTGCCCGATCCGCTCAGTCCGGTGATTACCGTGAGCGAGTCGCGTGGTATCTCCACGTCAATGTTCTTCAGGTTGTGGACGCGTGCGCCCCAAACGTTTATCTTTTCTCCCATAGAGAGTTGAGAATTTTGAGTTTTGAGTTTTGAATTATCGGCAGAGCCGATTGTGAATTAATGAGTTGTGAATTATGAGTTGTGAGTTGTGAATTGTGAGTTGTGAATTCAAAATTAAGAAATTCAAAATTCAACAACTCCTAATCGGCGGAGCCGACAATTCAAAACTCAAAATTCAAAATTCAAAACTATCATTCCGTTGGATTCACCCCATTGCTTTCGGTATAGCCACGCAGCAGGTTCACATCCTTCTTGATGTTATACTTTCTTCCGTCGGCGCCCTTCGCCTTCACGAGCACGAAGTAGACGCCCTGCTTCACATCCTTGCCGTTGAACTTGCCGTCCCATCCGCCAGCAGGGTCGTGCCATTCGTATATCTTCTGTCCCCAGCGGTTGAAGATGTAGGCGTCGAACTCCACGATGCTCTGGTAGTTGTTCTTGGCGCGATAGATGTCGTTGATGCCGTCGCCGTTGGGCGAGAAGGCATTGGGCATCTCGAGCTTGCTCTCGGATATCTGTATGGTTATCGGCTGGGCGTCCTGCCAGTAGTCCTTGGTGTAGGCTACGGTGTCGTTGCCGTTGATGAACGTGGCGTAGAGCACGATGCGGTGCGAACCCGCCTCGGTGAACGTGTACTCGGTCTCTTCTTCGTAGCGCACGAGGTAGGGCTGTGTCTCGCCCTCCTTGGTGAAACGCCACTCGTAGTGGGGCGTGTACATGCCTACGTTCTCGGCATTGGCGTGGAACACCACGGTGAGCGGAGCCGAACCGGAATAGCTCGTGCCGGTCTCCTCGCCTTCGTCGGTGGTGAACGTAGCTTGCGGGTCGATTGTCGGCACCTCGTCGGCGTATGCCTGCAGCGTGGTGCAGAGAACCAACAATAAAAGTGTTCTGATGTATCTCATTGTCTACTCGTTTACTTATCGTCTTGTTTACTTGTCTACTCGTTTACTTGTAATGCAAATTTAGATAAAATTTCCGAATTATAAGCCAGTTGGGATAAAAAACTGAAATG
>OMCE01000931.1_pt1 | contig 13096 bp, 4 predicted proteins | sample 1644981 | NCBI WGS metagenome assembly OMCE01 (sample SAMEA103958151, study PRJEB25191) | human gut metagenome | reverse complement strand
GATCGCGTGATCCGGGACGCCGCTCTGGATCTTGGAATTGATATTCACATAACGGGCAGAAATGAAGATGTTACCATTCGCGAGGATGCCGGTGCCAACATTGTGCAAGCTGCCGGTATCATCGAGCGGCGCGCCGCCGACGTGGAAAATGCTGTTCTTCTTGTCCGAGAGGGACTGGATGAAGTCGCCATTCTCCACCTTCATATCGACCGTGCCTGCGTAGATGGTGCCGTCATTGTAGACGTCGCCATTCTTGCTCTCCACCGTGACCGAGCCGCGCGGGTTGTAGATGTAGCCCGCAAGCGTCGTGGTCGAAGCTGCGTAGTGCGGCATATCGCCATCCTTGTAGTCCGATGGCTGGAAGGTATTCTTCACCGTGATGGAGGGCACCGCTGTATCCTGACGCGTCGTGACAGCAAAACCGACATTCCTGCTCTTGTCCTTATTTTCCTTTTCGATCGCTGCCTTCATATCTCCCTTGAGCTCGACGTCATTATAGAAAATCGTACCGCCCTGCCCGGAGCCATCGATGCCGCCGCGCCCGACGACCTGGATATCGCCGACCGTCAGCGTATTCGGAGACGCATTCGTGATGGAAACCGACGCATCGCCCCCCGCGTGGAGCGTACCGCTGCCAGAGACATTGTCCCCTTCAAAGAGGATGTCACCAAGCTGCGCCGTAACGTCATCGATCTTCATATTGTGCGTCATCTGCTGGTAGACATTTTTGTGAAGAAGATAGTACGATCCCTTTGTGCCTTCTGGAACCGGATTGCCATTGGCATCGACCGTGATGACAGACGCACCATCTTTCGTGAAGGTGCCATTCGCATCCGTGCCGCCATTCGTGTAGAATTTCTCCGTGGCAGAAATCTGGTTCGCAAGAAGCTCCTGATTCCCCGCGACCTGCTTCTGCCAGTCGATGGAAGCCTGTTTCTTCTGGTCGATCACTTTGCCTTTGGCATCGATGGCCGTACTATCATACTTCGTCACATCCGTATCGATCGTATCACTGTAGTTTCCATTGTACTTCGTGACCGCATCGCTGTACGCCTTCGCGCTGGCATCGGCTGCCTTCTGACTGTCAGTCGCTGCTTCCTCAGCCGCACGGTACTCAGACGCCGCGGTGTTGTACTTTTGGACAGCCGTCTCGTATGCTTTGTTGCATTCATTGTAATACTTGACACTCTCATCCAAAGGATTGTTCTGAATGTATGTCTCTACAGTTTGACTTCCCGCCTTCTGCTCGAGCGTCGCATACGCATTGTTCTTATTTCCTTCCGCTATATCTTTCTCACTGCCAGTCTGTTCCATAATGGTCTTCGCGGTATCGGCTTCTGTCTTTTTCGCATCTGCCTGCGACTGCAATCCGAGATAATTCGTATGCTCGGTGCCAAGCGCGGTGAGCTCCGTCTTTTGCTGATCCAGCTTCTTCTGATCCGCCTTACAGCTGTCAGTGATCTTCTGTTCCTGGCCCTTTGCATTTTCAAGGACTTTCTTCGCATCCTCAAGCTCTGACGTATCCGACGAGGGGAGCTCGATGAATCGCTTATTTCCTTTGTCATCGGTCTCGAAATATCCCAGCCCCTGCGCAGCCATTTTTTCTTCAAGGAACTGAATCTCTGCCTCATACGCAGCTTTGGTGGAATCATCCGCGCCGAAGTCAGCGAGCTTCTCGCGAAGGGCGGCGAGGCGCTCGGAGAGCTCCTTCCCTACGATGGTAGTGCCGCCATAGGTATAGGAAATATCGCCATCACTCTTGACCGTCGTCTCCCAGCTGCCCTGATTGTCCTGTCCGCCGATTGTGATGGACTTGTTTCTATGAATGCCCGTCTCGGCCTTGCCGTCCATAGTGACATCTGCCGACGAGGAGATTTCCTTGCGGCCGATGGAGCTGCCGTCTGCCCCGAGCGCATTCGCCACTTTGTTCACCCAGTCCTTCACTTCGCCCGAACCGAGCGCCGTGAGGCTGCCCGCTTTCGCTTTCAGGTGGATATCGCGGTCGCTTCGCATATTCGCCGCCGCATCCACAGTAAGCGATGCACGGCTGTCGATCTTCGCGACAGGATCCTTCTTGATGGAAATCGGGATTGCCGTCGCATTCAAGATGTCGCTGTGCGCTCTGGCACGGATGGTGCCTGTCTCGCCCCGGCTGTCGCGTCCAGCCATGGCGGAAATATCGCCCTTCGCCGTTTCCGCGCTGCCAGCAAACGATGTGTTCGCCAGACCCGTGTAAGTGACCCGGTTCTCTGAACCGGCATAACCCGCCGCGCCGTAGACATCGACCAGCGTATTACTGACAAGCTCGGCATCATTTTTCGTGCCGACCGCGATGGATCCGCCTTTATACGCGCTGCTGTACGGGCTCTGGGTCGCCCCCGAGTAAGAAGCAGTCTTGTCCTTCTCTTTGGCCTTTTCTGTCTCGCCCGCCAGAAGCCGGCTGCCTTCTCTGACATGCGCCGTGGTCGTCGCGGCGACGCTATTTGTATTCTTCACATGCGCCGCGCCGACGGCTGCGCCCGTGGAGAGCGTGCTTCTGTCTTTGGAAATCACATGGCTCGCCGCATCGATCGCGATGGCATTCTTATCGTAGAGCGTCTTCCCCGCTGCCTTTTCTTCCACGGTGAGGTCAGACGCATTCGCCTTAATGGTGACCGCATCCAGATCGACCGTCGTCACATGCGTGATGGATGTCTCATTCACGACGCCATTCCCGCTCGCGAGCGCTGCACCGATGCTGCTGACGTTCTTCTTGCTGCTGCTATCCCGCCATGCCTTTTCGGTGACATTTTCTGCGCGAATGGCTGTCTCTTCCGCTGTCGTGATGGTGCTGCCATGCCCTACGCTGACGCCCGCGTCCGATGCAACCTTGACTTTCGTCTCGCCGCCCGTACCGCTGACACCACCCGCGCTGACAGAGTCCATTTCGACATTTTCTGTATCGTTATGCTCCGCCGCGATGGTGGCCTTCTTCGCCGTCATGCCAGAAGCGCTGCCGATGGAAACTTTCGTTTCCTGCGCCATATCGACCGAAGCAAGTCAGACCGCACCGGAAACGACGCCGCCCGCACCTGCGATGGCCTGCGCGTACGCATTGTAGTCCTTCGAGTCCGCCGGTTTGTCCATGCGTACTCGGATCGCGAGCGCTTCATCCGCCGAGAGCTTCGCGTTATCGCCGACACGGACCAACGCTTTGTCCTTCGACTGTGCTTCAGAAATTGTGATACCGACGCCTGCGATGCCAAGGCCGGCAGAAACCGCCCGCGCCTCCAGGGTAGGGGTATTCTTCGATGTGATGGAAATGTTCTTCCCATGAATGGCGGTCTGATTTCCTACATCTGCCTTCGCTGCCACCGCCGAAGAAAGCGCCACGCCCGTACCGGTTCCGGCATAGGTACCAAGCGCCGCACCGACCGCCTTTGCGGAGAGCTTCGTATCTGCTTCCGCATCGATCTTCGCCTCTTCCTTCGCGTCGATGGACGCCCCATCACCCATACCAGCTTCAGAAGAACCATCGACATGTGCCGTGATGACCGCGCCATTCAGAGCTCCCGACAGCGCAACCGATGCGCCCGCGAGCTTCGCATCGAGGCCTCGTACATTGCTCGAGGTAATAGCCGTTTGTCCGCCGGACGTGATGGACGATCCCGTCCCCGCCAGCGCACGGACGATGCTCTTGTCCATCCAGGTCTCTTCCGTCCCCTGAGCGGAGATACCGCCGGAGAGGGACGCACCGACGATGTCACTCTTCATCTGGTGGTCAGACGCCGCAGAAATCTTGACATCCCCCGCCGACTGGATAGAAGAATTCTCTCCCGTCTTCGCCTGCGTCAGGGTATCCGTGCGGACGACATTGACCGAGATGCCCGCCGCGCTGCCGCCTGCGCTGACATTCCCCATGATATTGGACACAGCAAGCTTGTCATCGGCTGCCACGCGAACGCTGCCCACCGAGACCTTACTGCCTGCGCCGATCTGGGCGAGCGTACCCTTTTCGCCCATATCCGGCGTCTCGCTCTGGAATGTCGTTCCCAGTTTATTTTTCACATCCGTAAGCGCATTTGTATTTTTCTGGTACACGTCCATGGCATTGCCCGTCTGGGACTTGTTGATTTCGCCATTCACCCAGTCGTCCATGGAGCTTTCACCGCCATCCTTACTGGTCTTGCCCGAGAGCATGGCGGCATCGCTGTCACTCATGATACTGCCGAAGCTGTACACCGAGACACTGCCCGCTACGCCGAATCCGCCCACAGCCGCCGCGATAGCATTCGTGGAAATGCCGTCCATATGGTCTGCTGCATCGATCACCAACGCACCATCCGTGTGGAGCTTGTTATTCCGTCCGAGGAAGGCATTGGTCTGCGTGCGAATCGTACCGATATCTGCCGCCGCCCCCAGTGCTCCTGCACCGACCGCCGCGCCTGCGACCGCACTCGTCATCTTGTCGATATTGTGCTTCGCCTCGACCGTGACATCGCTGCCTTTTTTTATCTGCCTGATTGAAGGAAACGTCATCTCCCGTGTACGCCTTGGTGACAGCGGAGAGATTCGTCACATTCACTGCGCCCGCAAGACCGGCATAGAGCCCGCCAGCGGCCTGCACCGTCACATTTGTGAGGCTTTCCTTATTCTCCGCGGAGATCTTCGTCTTCCCCGCGGTATCAAGAGCAGCGCTTCCACCCAGGAAGGCTTCCGTATCTTTAGAAATATTCGTCACGACGATGGCTGCGCCCGCGCCGCCGCCGGAAACGCCGATGGCTGCGCCGCCATTGACGCCTTTGAGCGTTGTCTCATTGCTGGCCGTGACCGCAATCCCCTCTGCATCCGCTGTTTTCGCCGAGAGCTGGCTGCTGCCTGCGGCATAGGCTTTTGTGGTCGTCTTCAACACATTGACACCCACGGTGCCAGAGAGCGACGCCGTGCCGCCCACCGCGCCAGCGACCGTGCTATAGTCCACATTCGTCAGCTGGGATGCAGAAATATTGACTTTCTTCCCGCCATTGATGACCGCTTTCTCATCTGCATAAGCTGCGGTATCTCCCGTAAAGGAAACCGTGGAGTTCGTGAGATCCATGCCGACAGTTCCACCACCGCCGACGCTGCCCGCGGCTGCGCCCTGTGTGAAGTTCGAATGTGCGAGGATATCCACGCCATTCACTGCACTGACCTGCGTATTCTTACCCACATGCGCATCTGTCGTATGCGTCACGAAGGTTTCCGATGCCGCTCCGGCAAGACCTGCCGTACCAGCAGCGCCGAGACCAGCCGCTGCCGTCACGCTGCTGCTGGTGTTATCTGCTTTGACCGTGAGGGTATCGCCCGTGACGTTCGCACCATCCCCCACAGAGGCACTGACCTTCTTATCCACGACTTCGACCGCCGCGGTGAGACCGACACCGGTATTTCCGCTGGCAGCACCACTGCCTGCGACGGTGTTCAGTTTCGTTTCATCCTTGGCAGTGACAGAGACAACACCGGCCTCCGTCACTTCACTCTGCTGCCCGATGTATGCTTTCGTATCGGTCGCGATCGAGTGCGCGCCTGCTGCGCCCGCCCCAGCGAAGGATCCGGCGCCGCCTGCGCCTGTCGCCGCGATGGACGTCATGTGTTCCGCCGACTCCGCGTTCACATGCGCGGAAGAAGCATTCGTGAGAGATGCGCCGTCTGCAAGACCCGCGTAGGTGTGGCCCTTGTAGGTCTGGACATCGACAGCCGCCCCGAGGCCGCTCCCTGCGGAGAGGGACACGCCGCCCGCAAGACCGAAGAGTTTCGCGGTGCTTGTCGCATCTACCTGAGCCGCCTTCTGCCCCGCATCGTACTTGCCCTTGCCGATGGTGGCATCAGTGGTCTGGTTGATGACATTCACGGTGACAGAGCCGGAGCCGGCGAACTGCGAGGTGCCGCCCGCGAAGCCGACAGCGACGGTCTTGGCGGTCTGGTCGCTTTCGGAAGCGTCACCGTTGTAGGAATTGTCTGCTTTGACGGTGATGCCGTCTGCGGTGATGGTCTTTTCCTTCGCTTCATCGCCCGTGAGGCTGGCGCTGACTGCCGACTGGTTCACCATGACGCCGATGGATGCGCCGGCAGAGTTTCCGCCGATCGCTGCACTGCCTACGCCGATGGTCGCATTGCTGCCATTCTTGGCGAGGACGAAGAGCGCCCCTGTCTTCATGTCATTGGCATTGGAAATATGGGCATCGGTTGTCGTGTGGATCCAGTTCCCGCTCGCCGAGAAGGCCGCCGCGAGTTTGCCCGAACCTGCGCCCGCCGCCACGATGGACTGGATCTCGCTCGTCTCATCTGCGGTGACAGAGAGCTTGCCCGCCTTTTCGCCTTCCGCTGTCCCAGCCACTTCGCTGTTTTCCAGATATGACTTCGTATCGCCTTTGATGAGGTTTGCTGCGATGGACGCGCCCACCGCCGCGCCGTTTCCGCCGCCGGATACCGCTACGGCACCGGTATAGGAATCAATCGTGCCTTGGTCTTTGGCAGAGATGGTCGTCGCCTTGTCTGCCTTGAGGCTGCCACCTTTGACGTGCGCATAGGTGGTATTATCCACCCAGTTCAAGCTGATCTGGCCTGCGACGGCACTGCCCTTCGCCGCGCCGCTGCCGCTCGCTGCGATGTTTGTGATCTTCGCCGCATTGTCTGCTTCGACGGTCAGCGAGGTATCGTCTTTTTCCCTGCCTGTGAGCTTGAGGGCCGCATCTTCGGCATAGGCTTCATTCTTGTCCGTGATGGCATTGTACATGAAGCTACCGGCGATAGCGCTGCTGTTCTGTGAGAGGCCGAGGGCAATCGCACCCGCACCCGTCGTGATCTGGCTGTCATTGCCGGAACGGATAGTGAGTGCATCCGCGGTGACCGCATTTCCTTGCGTATATGCCTTCGCCGCGTCCGTGATGCGGTTCACGGAGACATTCGCCGCTGCGGCAAAGCCGCCCTTCGCCTTGCCGACATTCTCGCCCATGGAGGCATCCTGGCTTGCGACTTTCGTCAGCGCGCTATCGCCGCTATCGATGGATTTCTTATCTTTTTCCGATTTTCCCGCATTGAGGAGCGTCCCTGCGAGGTCCCCGATGGAGGACGTGCCAGAGCCCGAAGCCCCTTCCTGCGCATGGAGGCCGGAGCTGCCCGCGCCATTCACAGTGCTCGACTCCATCGTGATGCCGCCCGCGGCGGACATCGCATAGAGTGCGCCGGTGTTCTTCGCGGTGATGCTGACATCTTTCGCAGAAGAAACGGTTCCCAGAAGCGCCGCCTCGGTCGATCGGTCGATGTGGTTGTATGCGATGGTCGCGCCGATGCCTGCCTGTCCGGAGACAGCGATCGCACCGCCGATGTTGATATCCTTCGTATCATCTTCTGCTCTGACGACAATGTCACCGGCAGAGGAAATCATCGCCTTCCCGACCGTGGCTTTCGTGGTGTTTTCGAAACGGTTCACATTCACCGTCCCGTCGATGGCAACGGTCTGCCCTTTGCCGCCCGCAGCCGCCATGGAGAGGTTCCAGCCTTTGTTTTCTGCCGAAACGCTGACATCCTTCGCCTTCGTCACAGTCACGCCATCTTCCACGGTGGCTTCGGCGGTATTCTTCTGATGCACAGTGAGGGCTGCGCCGCCCAATGCGGCTTTCCCACCGCCGGAGAAAGGACTTCCCCCGATGTCTTCCCAGAAATCGAGACTCCCCGGCTGGTCGCCGATCGGCGCTTTGATGTCACCGCTGAAATTCACGGTGTGAATGTCATTCTTCGCGCTGACGGCGAGATCGCCATTGTCGATTTCTACTTTCGTATCCTTTTTTACCGTCGCTTTCGCGGTGTGGTTGTACTCCATGATATTCAGTGCCGCCGCGCCGGAGACTTTCTCACCCGCGCCGCCCGTCTGTGTCCAGGAGTCCGTCAGATACGACAGCTCGAAGCCATTGTTCGGATCAAAAATGGTCTTAAGGTCATCTGCAAGATTCTCGCCGAAGCCTTCGAGATTCGACTGCCAGGGGCGCTTCGTCTCCGCGCTGACATCCACATTTCCTTTGGACTTGATATCGCCCGCCAGCTCGGCTTCTGCCTTGTCATTCTGGTCGATATAGTTCACCGCCGCCGCGATGCCGGCGCTCTTGTCCGCACCCTGGCTGACACCTGCCTTCACCTTCGTCCGCGACAAGGTCTCCGCGTGTACATCGACTGCGCCCGCACCGCTTGCTCCATCATAGCCGCGCACTTCGCCCGCAAGGGATGCCTTTGCACTATTGTCGCTGAAGAGGAAAGCCGTCGCGGCATTGAGACCGAGGCCGCCGCCCGCACTTGTCGAAGCGGTCTGATCAGCCGCACTCGTTCCCGCGTCCACCGCTTTCTTCTCGGTCGACTGATCGCCCCAGAGCTTCTTGATGCCCGCCATGAGCTGATTGCCCTTACCCTTGGTCGTCGCTACGTCCACGATGTCGTGGATGGGATCCGAGCTGGTGCCATCATCGCTTTCGCTCTCGCTCGTGATGTGGAGCGTATCGGGGTCATATTTTCCATTTTCGTCCGACACCGTATTCTCCGCGTTGACACTGACCTTGCCATCTGCATAGACTTTGCCCTGCACATCGGCCGTTGCCTGCGTCTTGGACTGGATGACGCCGACCGCAAGGCCCAGCGTGCCGTCGCCGCTGCTGTTCTCGACCTCAACGGAGAGATTTCTCTCTGCCTTCGCCGATACGTCTACATTTTCTTTCGCCTTCAGCGTCGCATCTTTCGCTACAGTGACGGATGCATCTGTCTTCGCTTCCGCCCATCCAAGGTCGATCGCGATCGGAAGATCTTCCGCGCTGCCCTGCCGCTGGAAATCGATGGCGTTACTGCCTTCCGCAGAAATCGCGAGATCCTTCTCTGCCGTAAGCACACTTGTCCCCTGGATTTCTACTTTCGAAGAAACGTCCGCGATGCCGACATTGATCCCGACGCCGAGAGCGCCGCCCGTCTCACTGCCGATTTCCGACTCTGCCTTCGAGGAAATCGTAAGGTCTTCCGCTGCGGTGAGCTTCGAATCCTTGACCGTCACGCGAGAGTCTGCGCCCGTCTTCACGACAGACGCCAGACTTCCCACCTGTTCATCAAAGGTCTCATGGAGCAGTCCGAGGATGCCATCCTCTTCTACGCCTGTCTTGTACGCATCCGCCGAGCCGACCTTGCCGCTGACTTTTGTCTCCGCGGAAATCGCTACATTCTGCCCTTGGATGGTGGCATTCGAAATCTCGACAGAAGCATCCGCCTTACTGCCCATGAGATTTCCGCCATTCCGTTCTGCGCTGGCGATGACCGACGTGTCGCCACCTGCCGCGTCCATGTATGCCTTGTCAATGACGATCGCGCCCTTGGTCTCGAAAGGCTTTGCCACAGAAGATGCGCCGACTGCTGCGAGCGCAATGTCACCATGACCCAGAGCCTTCGCAACCGTTGCCGATGGTGAGACATTCACCAGCTGATTTCTATACGCCTCCACTGCCTTCTTGTCAGCGTAAGTGTCCGCGTTATTCCTATGCGTGCGGATTTCGCCGCCCTTGACATTCACGCTGCCCGCCCCCAGAACGACATCGCTCTGGGCATAGACCTTCCCCTGAAGCGTGATGTCACTGCCGCCGGCGACTGCTTTCGCCTGCGACGCAGCGGACTGCGCCAAATGCTTCTCCATCCCGCCATTGTACAGCGCTTCGCCATACGCCGCATTCGTCCCCAGCGTCAGGCGGCCCACATTGAATACACCGGTCGCGCCGACAGCGATACCGGCATCGGAGAAGAAATACACGTCGCCGCCGATCTTGTTATCCTTGATCGCATTCACGACACCATCAATGTCGATGCGGTTCTTGACTAGGTTGATCTGGCGATCGACCTTGTCGAGCTGGAGATTCGCCACGTCCTTCTGTCCGATACCGAAATCCGTGAACTTGTTCAGGGCACTGCCCTTGTTGACCTGCTGGTTGTAGATGTCATACTGTATGCCGCCGTCTGCGAGCTTGGTCTTATCCACCTTGCCAGAATCCGCCACCGTCACGTCCGCATAGATGAAATTGCAAGCCGCGCCCCAGCCTGCGATGGCAAGGAGCAGTGCCGTCCCTGCACGGGAAAGGATGTTTTTCCCCCCGGCGCGTACTCTTCTTCCCCTGATGGGTCTTCACCAGCTCCGAAGCGACCACATAGCAGCCGCGCGTGGCATTCCATACGACTTTGTATATTTTATTCATAAGACGGTCCTCCTTTTGGTGAGAAGATCATGAAGATCGGTTGAATGGTTCAGGGTTCAGGGTTGTGGTGGCGGCTTCGCCGCGAATATGTATGGGGCGATGCCCGAAAGCAGTATTCAAGTCACCAGTCACTAGTCACTCCTAATCCCCAATCTCTAATCCCTAGCTACTCATCGCTATAGGTTTAAGAGGTTCAAACTTGAAGGCGCCGTCGATGATATCCACCAGATTTCTGCTGTAGGAAATCTGCGCCCGCGTCCCGTGATGCCCCCATGGCGTATCGTACATCACCGAGCCGCCCCAGATGCCTTCCGTCCACACCGGGCTCACCGCGAGGCTCGCATCATGCCCACCGATCCCGCGGTACTCCGTATACGCGCCGATGCGATAGCGGCCGCTCTCTTTCTGGCCCGCATTGTCCGTGAAAACAAAGGATGTCAACGGATTCTCCTTCTCCCCGAGCACCAGGTGGAGGTCGGAGGTCCCTTCCTCCTCTCCCGGCACCAGCTCTGCCTGCACTTGATAGGTATTCGTCGAATTATATACGCGGAGCTCATCCTCGAGCCGATCCACGTCCACCAGCTCGCCCGTCTTTCCATGGATGCGCGAGAGGAGCGACTTCTCGGAGATCCGCTGATTTCCCGTGGCGACCGTCTTTCCGAATTTCCCTTCAATGAGCCGGATGTAGACCACGCCGTCCTATACCTTCTGCGGCGGCAGCACGGCCTGCGCCGTCACGATATGCTTCTCCTGATACAGCGCATTCAGGCGGGCCACCATGTCCGTCAGCTCCTTCACGGTGGCAGGCCCTGCGCCTTTGAAATGGATGGCCTTCCGGATCTCCTCTGCGGAAAGAAATTTCGACGGCGTCACACGGATCTCCTTCACTTCAAAGACCAGCCCGCCCTCTTCGGCCTTCGCCTCCGAAGAATGCACGGCATCCAGCGTGCGGTAGCGGCTCTTCTGGTAATACGACGCCACCTGCTGGTTCGTCTCGCTCATGCGCGACGCCTGATCCGTCACCTTCTGCACCGCCGGATCCGTCGGATCGAGCTGCGGCAGTGCCGGCGCAGCGCTCACGCTGCCTGAAAAAAGAAGGGCTGTCAAAAGACTAAGAGATAGTGATTGTATCGTACGTTTCATGGCAAGATCCTCCATCGGAAAAAAGGGGGCACGCAGAAGACCGTCTGCTTTTTCAAAAAAAGGGTACAAGATCCCTATTCTGTATCTATTATACAGGAGATTTTTCCTTCTGACCCTGTCACAAGTGACAGGGTCAGAAGGGCAGGAAAAAATTTTTTTGAGGGGATGAGGGACTGGGGACTGGTGGCTAAGAGACATTCGGACATCGCCCGATGGATGCTCCGCAGCGTTTCTGCTCTATGCGCCATGCCTCATGTTTCCTTGCTCTCCGTGATATAATATGATGTAAATATTCTCACCGCACCCTTGGTGCTTCCATTTTTCAAAGAAAGGACCCACTCATGAACACCCCGTTGGGGGCTGACTACAGAAGCCCCACTTTCTGGCAGCGGCTGTTTTTCATCCTGGCCATCACCGTGGTCGGGACATTTCTCTACTCCGTCGGCATCAATGCCTTCTATGTCCCCCATCACTTTCTCGCAGGCGGGCTCACCGGTATCGCGATGATCCTGAACTACCTGACGGGCTTTCCCATCGGTATCGCAAACCTCATCCTGAACATCCCGATCCTTCTTCTTGCCCTGAAGTTCATGGGAAAATTCTATACCCTGATCACCATCATCGGCACCGTGCTTTGCTCCGTCTTCATCGACCTCACCGCGCCGCTTGCCGCCATGTCCTCCGTGAAAGAGCCGCTCGTCTCTGCCATCGCAGGCGGCGTCATCCTTGGCCTTGGCATGGGGCTCCTCTACCGCTACAACAGCAACACCGGCGGCCTCGATGTCATCGGCGCGATCCTAAAGAAATACTTCAATCTGGAGATCGGCTACGTCGTCTTTGCGCTGAACTTCCTGATCGTCATGGCCAGTGCCTGGATCTTTGCCTTGGAGCTCGCCATCTGCACCCTGATCGCGATGTACATCAATGCGAATCTGTCAAGCCGTCTCGTCATCGGCTTCGCCCAGCGGAAAGCCGCCTTCATCGTTTCTGACAAGCCTCTTGAGATCGCAGACGCCATCCTCCGCAACATTCACCACGGTGCGACCCTCCTCTACGGGCAGGGCGCCTTCTCCGGCATGGATAAGCGCATCATCTTTGCCATCGTCGATCTGACACAGATCACGAAACTCCGTCACTACATCGAAGAAATCGACCCGCATGCCTTTCTCTTCATCATGAATACCACAGACGTCATCGGCCGCGGCTTCACAAGCCCGCTCTCCACCGTAAAGACCATGCCGAAGTCCATGCGCTACACCAGCAGCCCCGAGGGCGAAATGGTCCCCACGCGCATGTGGCAGTATGAAATGGACGAAGAAGCCCACCCGAATCAGGGCGAGGCCGAACGTGAAGCTGAGAAGATCGCAAGAAAACGCATGAGCTATCGGAAATAAAAAAACACGCCGCAGGGCGTGTTTTTTTTGGCGGGAATGGGCATATCCTCTTCCACTGGTTGCTGTCCGCTATTTCTGCTATACTGAATGCGTCACACTGCAACTCCTCGCACGAGAATCGTGACAAGAAGGAGGTGCCTTATGGATTTCATCATTACCTTTTGTGGTTCTGTCGCAGCAAGCATGATCGCGCATTATCTTTGCAAATGGCTTGACAGGAAAACCTAGCAGTGCTTGATAAGCCTAAGCTCACTTGTGCTTTGAACAAGAAGAACCCCCAAAAGATCTCGCACATCTTTTGGGGGTTCATTCTTTTATGCCTATGGC
>OMCE01000929.1_pt1 | contig 13119 bp, 13 predicted proteins | sample 1644981 | NCBI WGS metagenome assembly OMCE01 (sample SAMEA103958151, study PRJEB25191) | human gut metagenome | reverse complement strand
TAAACATAGTCATTCTTTTAATTGATGGTGTAAAGATACGAAAAATATTCCAGATTACGGCATAAATCAGAGATTATTTTCGTGAAATATAAACATTTTAAACAGGCCTTATTTTTTAAAGTGGGCTCATGTTTCATATTGACGGAGCAATATAAATATGGAAGTAGCATTAGAGAATATACGACAGGCAGAAGGTATGGTAGAAGCCATCATGCCTTTGAAGGAGAAACTGGAGAAGCGTTTGAACCTTTCGCGGCAAGTGGAAGGGGAGAGGGATGCCATGCTAACCCTGAATAAGGTGATGCGAATCTGCCTGATAGCCAGTTTGAGCTTAACGGAGAAGAGAAGTGTGGATGGTTTGGGAGATATCGTATTGTCGAAATCTTCTCAGCGCATCATGCCTAGTTTCTTTACCAAGGACAATAAGAAGTCGCTTTTTTCGGCTTTGTTGAAGTTGAGATATAGAGATTGTGAGGTGGATTGGCAGAATGCCAGTATCGTGGGTCGCATCGTGGCGAAGGAAATCTATCGGGGTATCGCTTATCTTTCGGAAGATGAGAATCTGAATGCTTTCCTCTTTGCTGCCAGCGACAGGCGACATGGCGGAAGTGGCATTCCTGCCCTGGAGTTGCTGATAGGCGAGTATGCAGAGGATATGGAAGCAAAACTGAATATCAACGGACGTTCGGTATCGAATGCACAGATTCTGGTGGCTGGTACCACGGGTTCGTGGGACTTGGGTACTATTTAACGTATTGATAATCAGCTAAACGTAAATGAGAAAAATTGCTGATGTTCCCAACGTGTTCCCGATATTTTGACGTTAACGGAATTTAGTTTTTTAACGTCCGTTGGAGGTAATTAGCGTTCAAAAACGCATATTCAAAGAACTAAAAATGATGCCCGAAATTAGGTTCTGGTTTTGTGGGCAAAATTAAATCAAGTGAAAGTGTTAGAACTCACATCCAACTGAATGCAAAGGTACACATTTTCCCAAAATAAAAGAAAAGTTTCCCAAGAATCTGTTTTCAATGTGGTATTTCTTTACTATCTGCCCAAAGTGACAGATGGATCGTTCATCTTTGACAAAAGGGAAAGGAAAAATTGAATGGATGCTAATGACCTCACTCCTGTTGTCACATCATATCGAGTCAGCTTCAAAACAGGGGGGCAAATCGGACGGGGATTACAAGAAACTCCATGTTAATACAAGAGTCGATAACGAATCGTTATTGAGATTGCCTTCAAGCCTGGCTCTGACAACAAGATAGGATAAGGTAGTTTGAAATTACCCTATCCTTACCTCATTTCTTACCATGTGCCATTTTTAGCGGTACTTGGGTAAGATACCAAAGTGCTGAAAATCAAGTGCTGCTTTGAATGTCAAGAGAAGATTGTTCCCAATCTGTACCGCCTTATCATGATTCCATGCCAAAATAGAGTTCTGGAGTCCCTGATTTAGGGAGTCCTGTCTGCTTTGAACATCTAACGAAATTGTGGATATGACCTTATAAAAATAAATAATGTGGTAAAAAAGTGCTTCAAACTTGTAATTTTCTTATCATTTGCAGAAAAATCACCCCGAAATCATTAAATTCTTTCGTAAAACGAAATTTATTTCAATTATTTTTGTTATATTTGCACCATAAATATTACGAATATGGAAGTAAAGGAGTTGAATCGGTTAAAGGTCGTTATGGCAGAGAAGGATCTGTCAAATATATGGTTGTCGGAAAAGTTAGGAGTTAGTCAGGCGACTGTCTCTAAATGGATGACGAATTTCTCTCAGCCAAATATCGAGAGTGCTATTAAGAACTTCAACCGCTGCTACCCATATTTCTCTGCTATCATGCCGTATGAAAGTCCAGAATGGGAAAAGCAATATGTATTCTATTCCCTTCTGGTCAAGAAGTTGCCAAAGTTGAAGATAGATGACTACACGGATGGCTTGCTTGATGACATCGACTTTGACAAGTATCGCATAGTGAAGGAAGAGGAACGTGCTATCGTCCTTGAAAACGAAGATACAAATGTCAAGCCTATTCCTGTAGGAACAGGTGGCGGCAAGCAACAGCCAGAAATGGATGCCTTGTCAAGCATCGTGAAGGATTTCAATGACACTTACGGCAACATCGAGTGGAAGAACCGTGACGAAGTTCAACGTCAGATAGAGGAACTGCCAGCACGCATTGCTACAAGTGTTGACTTTGCGAATGCCGTTCGCAATGGCGACAAGCAGGTGGCACAGATAACCTTCAATGATGACATCATTAACATAGTCGCTGCAATGCTGGAGGAAAAGACAGAGTTCGTACAGACGTACTTTGCCAATCCAGACTTTCAGAACTTTGTGAATGCAAGGGTATTCCAGGCAGCAGTGAGTCAATTATCGAGTCAAAGAATATAAAAAATCCAAATAAAACAAAGATAATTTTTTCCCTCGGACAGTTTTTGTCACATCTAAAAAGTAATTTTGCACTAAAAATTAACAGATATGAAGATTAATCAATTCATGGAGTACCGAATTCAAGTGCTTAAAGCCTTGGAAGAGTACAAGGAAGTACGTAAAAATGCCAACATCAATGACGCTGGCTTAAGTGCTTCTGTAGAGCGTAAAGCAGCTCCTTTTGTCAAGGGTCATTTTACCCTTGCGGTTGTAGGAAAAATGAGTGCAGGAAAATCTACATTCATTAATGCATTCCTTGGTAATAAAAACATATTGCCTACTGGTCATTTTCAAACTACGTGTGTATTAACAAAAATCGAATATGCAGAAGAAGAGTCTATCGAAATTGTATATGGAGATAATCACACGGAATGTATAAAAGGTGACATTTCTGGAAAACTCGGAAAATTAGTGGCAATTGAAGACGAATATAGTTCTTTGCCAGTAAATGACATTAACAAATTGATTGTAAAGGGATGGAACAAAGCAAAGATATGCGATCCCAAAATAATCAAAGGTATGGAAGAAACCTCTTGTAGAGCGATTGAAAAGAAAGTTCTTGAGCGATACATTGACAATCATCCAAAATCAAAAGTAGCGAAGGAAGTTACAATTAAATATCCATTGCATGAAGATTGCAAAGGTTGGCGAATTGTAGATACTCCTGGAGTTGAAGCAGTAGGTGGTATAGATATTGAAACAATCAATTTCCTAACAGCAAAAGCAGAAAATGGAGGTAACAATGTTGATGCCATTATTTTCCTTCACAAAGGAACAGATAATATAGAAGATAAAAGTATTAATGATTTTGTTAAGAATATTTTCAAGACATTATCAGATGATGCCAAAAAGCGCATATTCTTTGTTGTAACAAATGCTGCAGACGACACTTTCCAGAATAACGAAGAAGAGTATATGCGTAAGGCCAAAGCGTTGTTTGTAGATCCATACGGCATACAACCTGAACGACTTATTGCTGTGGATAGTTTGATGGAGATACTGTATAGGTATGTAACAATAGAACATAAAGATGTTGTTTCATTGCTAAAAGCTAAAACTGCCCCTGATTCTTCATGGAACGAACAGGTCTGGAAAATATGTCGCTCTTTGTTAAGAGATATTGAAGACACACTTGAAGATGCAGACAAAAATGTCAACAACGAGAACTTGACTGCCATGATTCAGGACTGGTCGAGTTTTGACAAACTACGTACAGTCTTGAATGAGTTTGTTAAAACAGAAAAAACGAACGCATACTATGACTTTTTGAAGACAATAAGCGAAGATATTAAATTATGTGTTGATCATCGAAAAAACGACATTACCCTGCTTCAGGAAGGAACCGAAAAGATGCAGGGGCAAATTCGAGCACTAAAAGAAGCAGAGCTGGAAAAGAATCTAACTCTCGGTTCAATTCGAAAGAAATTCGACAAAAACACAGTAAAGGAAAGATTCGCATTTATCGATCAAAGAGTAGAAAGTGAAATAGAGAGCTCTTCTGCTTCTTTTAAGGATATACGTAGAGAAGCCATAAATCTTTATGATTTAACCGATGCAAAGAAGGTAGCTTTATTTGCCGAAATGGCTTCGGAATTTAACAAGTACGTACAAGTTGGTACGAGTAAGGTGTTTTTTAAGAGACCAGATTTTGAGGAAATCGAGAAGCGTGCTACAGAAGATTCAAAATACAAAGAAGATGTAAAGAAAACTAGAAAGGTGCCAGGCATGTGCTGCGATGACTATGAAGAATACACAGAACATGCCAAAGGTGATGTTGACACAGAGAAAAAGCTTCGTCTCTTTAGAACAGAGACAGTCCGTCATATACGTCAAGAAGCAAATAAATTCAAAGAAGATATTCAGAAAGAAGTTGATGCCTATGTAAGCCAAGTTAATGTTTCTTTACAACAAGCGATAGACGATCAAAGGGCTCATTTGACTGAATTATTAGAGAAGTACAATGTATCTTCAGAAGAGCAATTGAACTCTATGATAGCAGAAGCAAATAAAGAAATTGCATTAATGACTCAATTCTTGAATTCAATATCAAAATACTAATATGGAACAGCCAAATATCGATTACAAAGCAATAGCTGCAGATATATCAAATAGATGTAATCAATTGCTTCAATGCGTTGATGTTAATACCGTATCTGATACATTTGATGCAGTAAAAGAGATTGTAGAAATTGCTATAGAAAAGTATTCGTATAGTGTAAGTGAATACTGGATGGCAATGAATTCTGATGCAGATATATCTCGTAAAATTAAGTTTACTGATGTAGAGAATGGATATGAGAATCTTGTAAAAAAGTGGGTGAACCAAAACCCATTTAAGGCAGATTATCCTGAATGTCCTGAAAATCTTACAGAATCCTATGAAGAATATGCTGCCAGCCTGAACAAAAAAGCAATTGCAACAGCGGTTGCTGGAACTGCTGTCATCGGTACAGCATATGCAAGTGCTTCTTGTGCAAAAGGATGGCTCATTTTTGGTAACCCTATAGTTGCAATCGCAGCTGAATTAATAGGTCTTGCAGCTCTTTATACAGTTGTTCAAAATAAAAAGAAGACTAAACGCCAAGAAATTGACATTCAAGCAAAAGAATTAGAAGAACAGTTAAAGGCTTATAAGAACAGTCTTATTTCATCATTAACTGTTTCTGCTGAATCATATATCAAAAATTTTGTCGCCTTTTCAGACGATATTTTAACCAGTTTCTGACATGGCAGTAAGAAGAAATTCAAGAAATAAAGCTTTGATGGCAGACCTTGACAATCGTGCTAAAGAAGTTAAACTTCAAGAGCAAGAATACAAGGATCCAAAATCAAATAATGATGTTGTGGTTAAGGAAGAGGTCACAGAGACTCCTGATGTCCCTACTGCAATTTTCAAAGAAAAGTCATCAATTGTAAAAAAGCAATTCTCTGATGCTATTGGGTCATTTGACACTATAATTACGAAATCATATCTTTCACATTTGACTTCTTATGAGGTCGTACCATGTACAAATGAGCCGATTTCGAATATGCGTTGGGTAAAAGTAAATGAAATTGTTTATGAGAAAAATGAATTTTTTGTAGACAAATTATCAATGCTTTACAATGCATTGCATTCATCTGCCCGAAACGTATGTTTTTTGTTAAGAAGAGGCTATTGTACTAGTAATAAATCAGCAGTAGAAATTTTCATTGGTACAACAGACGCAAATTCAGATGACGACAAGAATGTCTCTGGAGATATTCTTCAGCGTGGTTTGAAAGGACTATTTCCTGGAGTATCATCAGAAGTAAGTTGCGACATAATCAAAGAGTTTAAAGCATCATTGGAAAATGACAATGCTATTTCTTGTGTTTCTGGCGTAGCATCACTAAGAGAAAACGACAAAAGAGAGCGTTTTGTACAAGGTTTAGAAAAGTTAATTGATTCTACAAGCGGACTTAAGTTCGCCGTATGTTTTGTTGCAGAACGAGTTGAAGACAGTGAATGCTCTTCTATATTATCTAACTATGAGAGTCTTCATTCTGCTATTGCTCCAATGTCAGAAATGCAGCTTTCTTTTTCTCAAAATGAAACACGAGGAATCAATGAAACTAGTTCCAAGACATTTACAGAAACTGTAGGTGCATCTCTATCAAAAACAATAACAAAAGGTTCGTCTCATTCCAAATCACATACAGAAGGTACATCCGATACTTATAGTGAAACATACGGAAATTCAGATTCTGCAAGTCTTATATTGATTTCGAGCTCAGACAACTATTCTGAATCATTTAGTAGTACGTCAACCTCATCGGATACAGAAACAGATACAACCAACAAATCACGTTCTGACCAGAAATCTGTTAATGTTGCTTCGTCTGATGCCGTTCTACAAGGAAAAGGGTCTCATACAGACAAGCAGAATGGCTTCACACAGCAAATTACACTTCAAGACAGGAGAGTAAAGCATTACCAAGAACTTTTGGATAAAGAGATTGATAGACTGCAAAATGCATTACCATATGGCTTATGGTCAATGGGCACTTATTTTATTGCAGAAGATGACACTACAGCAAAAGCTCTTGCAGGTTTATACAAAGGCTGTATTGTCGGTGACGATTCATATTCACAGGTCTTTACTGTTAATAACTGGAGTAAGAATGACTGTAATACGAAAAAGGTCGCTAAGCATTTATTAGCATGTCAACATCCTCGTTTTTTGTTACCTTCTAAGATAGAAGTATCTTCTGGTTCATTAGTAAGTAGTAAAGAACTTGCTATTCACATGTCGCTTCCTCAAACCAGTGTTCCCGGGATATTGGTTCGAGAAGAAACTCCATTTGGTAGGGAAGTCAAGACTAACCTAGATTTGACGGATCTAAATTCAATTACGATAGGTAATATCTTACATCTAGGAGAAGAATATAAACTGCCTGTACGTTTATCTCTAGACGAATTGTCTAAACACATGTTTGTGACAGGTTCAACTGGAAGTGGAAAATCGAACACTATGTATTTGATCCTCTCTCAATTAAAACAGAAAGGCATCAAGTTTATGGTGGTAGAACCAGCAAAAGGTGAATACAAACATGTTTTTGGAAATGATGAAGATGTAACCGTTTATTCAAATTCGCCAAAATGTGGAAAACTTCTCCAAATAAATCCTTTCGCATTTCCTTTCAAGTCAACAGATTTATTAGAACATGTTGATCGTCTCGTAGAGATTTTTAATGCATGCTGGCCTATGTATGCTGCCATGCCTTCGGTTCTGAAAAAATCTATTATTACAGCATATGAAAAATGTGGTTGGAATCTCCTATCATCTGAGAATGAATATAAAATCGGTGAAGAACCAATATATCCATCAATAGATGATGTCTTGTTATGTTTGAAGGATTATATTAATAATTCTGAATATTCAGATGAAACAAAGGGCGACTACAAGGGAGCTCTTGAAACACGTCTAAGTGATCTCAATTCAGGATTATTAGGTCTGATGTTCTCAGGTAATCCTATACCAGATGCTGAATTGTTTAACAATAATTCGATTATTGATTTAAGTCGAATCGGTTCAGCAGAAACAAAGGCTTTGATAATGGGATTTATGGTCATGAAGCTTAATGAGTTCAGAATGTCAGAAGGTGGAATGAACAGAACACTTAATCATGTAACGATCCTTGAAGAAGCTCATAATTTGTTGAAAAAAACCTCAACTGATCAAAGTCAGGAAAATTCAAATCTTGCAGGAAAATCTGTTGAGATGATTTCAAATAGTATTGCTGAAATGAGAACCTATGGTGAGGGCTTTATTATTGTGGATCAGGCACCAGCATTGCTGGATTCCTCTGCAATAAGAAATACCAACACCAAAATTGTTATGGCACTACCTGAAGACAACGACAGGACAGCAGCAGGAAAGTCTATGGCTTTAACAGACGATCAAATCGAGCAAATTGCCAAACAAAACGTTGGAGAGGCTGTTGTTTATCAAAATAGCTGGGAGGAAGCTGTTCAATGTAAAATCCATCAGTATGACTATGATATAATTAAAAGATATACAAAGCATTACGAAATGCCTCCAGTTTCACAAAGGGTAGTTAGAGCAGAAATAATAAACTTCTTGTTGTATAAACTTACAAATAACAATATTGATATTCAGCAAGTTACTAAATGTGTAGAAAGAGATTCTATGCCATCATCTTTGAGAATTTCTCTTTTAGAATTATTGCAAGAATATCGGAATGAAGGAACAGTGATACTTTGGGAAAAGAAAAACTTCTCAAAACTTATGTCCATAGTAGCAGATTATCTTCAGATTGATACAGACGTAATAAAAATCAAAAGGCTCATAATATCAATTAAAGATATTCCAAAGTACAGAATTCTCTTCGATGAGTTATTATTAAATACAATTCAAGGTTCTGTTGATTTACAAACTCTCTATTATATTGAACAGGGGTATTCAAAAACAATGCGACCTGAATTATATGAGCAGTGGAAAGAAACATTTAAAATTAAATAAGTTATGCCATTCATTGTAGATGATATAGCAGTCGCTGCTGTCACAGCGGAGGCTGCATCTGCTGCAACAGGGTCTGCCTTAGCTGTTGAAGCGACAGGGTCTGCTGTGGCAGTAGAAGCGGCTACAGCAGCAACAGGTGCTACAGCTATAGAAGCAACTGCCACCGCAGAATTGACAGCATCTGCGGAATCTACAGTTGCATCGGAGGTGACAACTGCTTTGGATGTGGTTTCAGAAGGATCCACACTAACAGATATACCAAATCTGGAAGGTGATCTGATTTGCCAAGGAACGGATAGAACTATTGATTTGTCCGATGCAACGTTTGTAGATGAATTTCCACATGGTGAATCAGCAGAGACAACAATAAATATCGGAAGTATAGATGAAAATGTTTTTTATGATGAATTTCCATCAAATGACTTTTCTGACCCAAAAACTACCGATGGCTCTGAGAATTTGACAGAAACGGCTGATAACAATTGCAGTGACACAGATGTTGATTCCCCTCGCTCAATAAAAACTATTAATGATTCACTCGTTGGCCAAAATCATCCAGAAACTGGAGTTCCATACGTAGAGAAAGAAGTAGTTACTGATACAGGTGAAAAAGTAAAAGGAGTTTTTCCTCAATTTGAAAGTAAAGTTGATGTTCAATTACCAGAGGACATGGAGCAAGCTCCCGATAGGACACAATTTGCGGAATGTAATAAGCAATTAGCCGAAAAAGTTGCAAATGATCCTGAATTAAGAGCACAATTTACGGAAGATCAATTGGCAGATATTGAAGACGGATATACCCCTGATGGTTATACCTGGCATCATAACGAGGAAAAAGGCAAAATGCAACTTGTTGATACTGATATTCACAGCCAAACTCGACACACTGGAGGTCGAAATATTTGGGGTGGTGGAACAGAAAATAGACATTAAATTATAAAGATATGAATATAACATGGAAAAGAGGCTCACATATTGATGAGTCAATTATTAAGGAAGTTGAAACGACCTTTAATATTTCTCTGCCAGAGGACTATAAAAAGGTTATTGCAGAAAATAATAATGCTCGTCCTTCTATAAGTACATTTGACACAGATGTATCTAAAGAACATGTATTCAAGAAACTTCTGTCTCTTAAACATGACGATATAGAGAACGTATATAAAGCAAAAAAGGTTCTTTCAACTGTAGATGATAGTTTATTTCCTTTTGCAAACGATCCTGCCGGAAATCTAATTTGCTTAAAGAATGGAACTGTTGTCTATTGGTTACATGAAGATGACTCTATCCTTAAGGTAGCTAATAGTTTTACAGAATTCTTGTCTTCTTTATACTAATGTCCAAACTAAAGAAATGTCTATATCTCATAGATCTCCTGTCACGCAGGGGACCTATGAGTTTGAAAGAAATCAACGAACATTATCAGTACTCGTCATTATATGATGGCGAGATAATTCCTCGTACATTTGCAAGATACAAGGATTACATCGCAGAGACATTTCCTTGTTACATCGAGTATAATAATGCTACCAATGAGTACAGCTTAAAGCGTTATCATCAATATGGTCAAGATGACTCTCTGTATAATTATCTGTTATCAGCCTATCATATTGAGGGTATGAGCGAGCTTGCCGTTAAGCACCGCTATAAGGTAAAGTTGTATGAAGCACCAACTGGTGTAGAAAATGTTCAGATCATCCTTGAAGCTATTGATAAACAAAAGGGAATAGAGTGTGACTACTATTCTTTTGACAGAGCGACCAAGAAACAACAATTGTTGATTCCATATTTCCTTAAAACATGGGAGCAACGTTGGTATCTAGCTGCAGAACCAGACAACCATCATCATGGCATATCCATCTTTGCACTAGAAAGAATGGACAATATACGACTAACAGAACAGAAGATGTTGCCAAGCAATGATGTGACAGCTGATGAATACTGGGAAGGAAGCTTTGGCGTAAACCATAGTGATAATCAGGTGCCAGAACGAATTGTAATCAAAGTATATGGATCACAGGTAAATTATGTTCGTGCCCTTCCAATTCATGAGTCACAAAAGGAACTGGAAAGTAACGAGGAATATACCTTGTTTGAATACCATATTGTACCTTGTTACAATCTGTACCAACAGTTGCTTTGGCATAGAGAAAAACTTGAAATCGTAGAACCTATCTACATGCGTGAAGAAATGGCGAAAATCATTAGAGCCATGACTGCTCTATACAAATAGGTAGAAAAAATACAGAAAATCTTAAATTATTTGGCAGGTCGGACACTATTTGTCCGTACCTGCCTATAATTTTGCACCCAGATTCAATAACCAATTCATAAAATCTGAAAAAATGAGAACTGACATTGATCTGGAGTTTTTGCAGTATTGCAGCAATACTGAACTTCGCGAATTATGTGACATGCTTACGCATGATGAAGAGGGCAACATCCGCTTCAGTGAGAAACTGACAGAGAAGGATTCCTACATTGAGAACTATCCTGATAACTGCAAATCCCTTTGGAAGGATATTGCAATGGAACTGCAATTGTTTGGAGGAAACACATTTGCAAACATCTTCCGTCACGGACATGGACCTGCATACGAAAGCATTGTTTATGACGTATGTAAAGAAATGGAGGTTGAGAACATTGATGAACATGACACTGCCGAAGATATGGAAAAAGCATTGCTCGACAAGGTTACAGAGAAGATGCTTGATGAGCTTACATACGAACAGCGCAAACAAGTCATGAAGGATTTGAACATCAAGCGTCGTACCTATAACAAACAAGCAGTTATGGCAGCGTTGTTGTTGACAAGACGCATAAATCTGAGACTTTATAACTATGTCATGTCGTATATTCTCAGAATGGTTACGCAACTTCTTATCGGCAGAGGTGTATTAACTGCTGGATTTGGACTGTTGTCTCGTGGTCTTGGTATAATGATGGGACCTGTTGGCTGGATAGTCCTTTCAGGTTGGACAGCTTGGGATATTGCCGGACCAGCTTATCGTGTTACAGTTCCTGCTGTAATACAGGTTGCATTCCTTAGAATGAAATACAACGCAAAATGTCTCACCGATAACTATGAATGTGTATGAAAGCGACCGATATAATGCACCCGGAAGACCAGAAGGCTATTGGGGCCTTGAAGAAGATTCCCTTCATTGATGAAATGTGCCGTTCTTGCATGGAGATTGCCTACGAGAAAATATATCGTGGTGAGAACCTTGGCATGATGGTAAAGGTTGACAACACATATATGCCTGAATTTTATCAGGATCTTAAGGATGTAACAAAAGCGATTGGCATAAAAACGCCAGAACTATTCATCTATAATGACCCTGTCATGAATGCGTTTACCTTTGGCGAAACTAACCCATACGTTTGCGTATCGAGTTCATTGGTTGAGAAGATGAATAGGGAAGAACGCAAAGCCATACTCGCACACGAATGTGGACATATACTCTGCCAGCATGTATTGTATGGCAGCGTAGTTGAAACACTCCGATTGATTGGTGAAGACTTTGGTATCATTGGTTACACATTAACTGGACCAGTTAAACTTGCTCTTCAGTATTGGAGTAGAAGAAGTGAGTATTCTGCCGATAGATGTGCAGCTGCTGTTGTCGGAGAACGCACGTTTCAGGCAAGTATGCTTAAACTAGCCCTTGGACTCGCGGATGCTGGCAATGACCCCTATCGTTTAGTCAAGCAAGCAAAGGAGTATCATGCTCATGAAAAGCAGGATATATGGAGTCGTATTCAACAGAATTGTCGAGTGGCATTCTTCTCGCATCCTCAGAATGTTAACCGTGCATATGAGATTGATCGTTGGAAGAAATCTTGTACATACAAACGTATTCGCCAATCTATCGCACCAAATGAAAACTTCTATGGAAACATATCATAAAGTAATCTGTCCCCAATGTAAACAAATGTTTACACCTACACAGAGTATAGCAAATTTGTTAGGTGCGAATCACATTGTTTGTCCTCATTGTGATTATAAGATGACTCCTATGGAGGTCAAGAAAACCCAACGCAAAACAACGTGGGACTTAATAAGAGAATTGTTCAATATTTAGAATACGACTGTTATGAAAATAAGAAAACTCAAATACTATCTTGAAGGTATTCAAGAAGATAACTATGGCTGGAATGTTCTAAACTTTTCAGACCAAGACGATGATTATTACACAGTTAATGAGGTGTGTGTAGATGACGACGGCGACATTTGCCTTCGATCAGACTGCGGTTATGAAATGACTGTCGATGATATAATGGAAGCAATTTCGGAATATGACGATGATGATTATGTCTATTTTGAACATGTTGACTGGGACAATGGGAACTTGATTTGCGACATTGAAGGTGGATGGTACACAGATGATGACGATGATGTAGTAATGGATGTTTGCTACCACAATAATGATGAATATTAAGGAGGCGAATATGAAAATAGGAAAATTACGTCAGGTAAATGGGTTCTGGAATAACCTTACCTTTACAGGCAATATGTGTCGTATGCGTTCAGCATTAACTAATTATCTGTCAGAAGAAGGGGGCACCAGTAAAAGTGTGTGGATTAGGCATAGATCTTCATTAGTCTGAAGAGAAAGAACTTACGGTCAATAATACCTCTGAGTTGTGCTCTGAAATGCTTGATCT
>OMCE01000928.1_pt1 | contig 13136 bp, 7 predicted proteins | sample 1644981 | NCBI WGS metagenome assembly OMCE01 (sample SAMEA103958151, study PRJEB25191) | human gut metagenome | reverse complement strand
CATTAATTATTTCATTAATTTTTTGTTAATTATTCGTTAATGTTCATTCCTGTCTATTCGACAAATTGCAGTTTATCAACCCGATTCATTTAAGAATCATCTTTTTCTTGTAACTTTGCGCATTAAAAGAAACAAAAAAAGAGAAAATATAAAATATGAGTTTACAATGTGGCATTGTAGGCTTGCCCAACGTAGGTAAGTCAACCTTGTTCAACTGCCTAAGTAATGCCAAGGCACAATCAGCGAATTTCCCATTTTGTACCATTGAGCCAAATGTTGGCGTTATCACCGTTCCTGACGAACGATTGACAAAATTGGCCGAATTAGTTCACCCAGGACGCATCGTACCTACAACTGTCGAGATTGTTGACATAGCAGGCCTTGTCAAAGGTGCTTCAAAAGGCGAAGGATTGGGCAACCAATTCTTGGGCAACATTCGTGAGACTGATGCTATTATCCACGTGTTACGTTGCTTTGACGATGGCAACGTGGTACACGTAGACGGCAGCGTAGACCCTGTACGTGATAAAGAAATTATTGACACTGAGTTACAGCTCAAAGATCTTGAGACTGTTGAGAACCGTATCAAGCGCGTTGAAAAAATAGCCAAAGTTGGTGGTGATAAAAATGCTAAAGTAGAATACGAAGTACTATTGGCCTATAAAGCAGCCCTCGAAGAGGGAAAGAGTGCACGTAGCGTCTCATTCGAATCGTTAGAAGAGCAAAAGGCAGCTAAAGGACTTTTCTTGCTTACCTCTAAACCTGTACTCTACGTTTGCAACGTAGACGAAGCCTCAGCAGCTAAAGGCAATCACTACGTTGACGAAGTACGCGAAGCTGTTAAAGAAGAGGGGGCTGAAGTATTAGTACTTGCCGCACAAACCGAGGCTGACATTGCAGAACTCGAGACCTACGAAGAGCGCCAAATGTTCCTACAAGACGTAGGACTTGAAGAAAGTGGCTGCAACCGCTTGATTAAGGCCGCCTACCATATGCTCAACTTACAGACATTCATCACCGCAGGTGAAATGGAAGTGAAGGCATGGACATTCCACAAGGGTTGGAAAGCACCACAATGTGCTGGCGTTATCCACACAGACTTTGAGAAAGGCTTCATTCGCGCTGAAGTAATCAAGTACGACGACTACATTCGTTTAGGTTCTGAATCCGCTGTTCGCGAAGCAGGCCTTTTACACGTAGAGGGTAAAGAATATGAAGTGCAAGACGGCGACATTATGCACTTCAGATTTAACGTGTAACTCTTTTTTGTTGACGAGTTGACAAGTTAACGAGCAAATAACCAAGCTCGTCAACTAAAGAACAAGCTTACTTGTTAACTCGTCAACCTGTAAACTCGTTGACAAAAAATCAGTTTAAAGGGAAATGACCATTTGGAATCCTTCAATCGTAGCTTTTAGCATAGGTCCGCTCGAAGTGCGTTGGTACTCACTATGTTGGTGTATTGGACTGGCTTTGGCCTATATCGTTGTGTATAAACTTTACAAGCAGCAACGCATACCGCAAGAGAAATTCGATCCACTCTTTCTCTTCTGCTTTGTTGGCATATTAGTAGGTGCGCGCTTGGGACACTGCCTACTATACGAACCTACCTATTTCCTAAGCCACCCACTTGAAATGGTGTTACCCATACACAAGCTGGCCGACGGAACGTGGAAGTTTACGGGCTATGCTGGCCTTGCATCACATGGTGGAACGCTCGGACTTATGATAGCCCTTTGGCTTTACGTGCGCAAGACGGGAGTTAAACTTCTCACCGTACTTGACAACATAGCCATTGCTACCCCCATCACCGCCTGCTTCATTCGATTAGGCAACCTGATGAACTCCGAGATTGTAGGTAAATTCACGGGATCGGACGTGGGATTCGTATTTGTTCACCTTAACGAAACGCAACCACGTTACCCTGCCCAACTATACGAAGCCATTGCATACTTCCTATTTTTTGTAATAGGTGTAGCGCTTTACTTCCGTATGAAGAATAAGGTCGGCACAGGCTTTTTCTTTGGTTATTGCTTAACCACTATCTTTGTATTCCGCTTCTTCGTTGAATACTTTAAGGAAGTGCAAGAACCATGGGAACTGCACATGCAACAACTCATTGGTTTAGATCAAGGTCAACTACTTAGCATTCCTTTCGTGGTATTAGGCCTATATTGCATGCTGCGAAAGAAAAAGTAACTATTATAAAAGAGCAAAATAAATTGATTAAAGGGTGTTCTATAGCAAATGCATAGAACGCCCTTTAATGTTTTGGCATTTTGGAAACAATACCATATATTTGCACCTTATAGCAACAGAATAAATAAAAAGAAATATGAAATTTTCAGTAGCCAATCCTATATACGATTCTGTATTCAAATTCTTAATGGAAGACGAGCGTATAGCTAAGACCGTACTATCAGCCTTGCTTAAGAAGGAAGTAGTAAGCGTTGAAATGCGTCGGCATGAACACCCCAATATAACACGCGACAATATTTCAATGTTCCGTATAGACTTTGCCGCAAGAGTGATGCAAGATGATGGATCGACACGCTTAGTACTTATTGAATTGCAAAAGACCTGGTTGAGTACCGAAACGCTTCGTTTCCGCCGCTATCTTGCAGCACAATATAATGCAGAAGAAAACATGCTGAAAGAGAGCAATTCCGAAGCAGGCCCTTATGCTATACCCATGATTGCAATCTATCTGTTAGGTCACCGCATTGGCGACATTGACAAAGCCGTTGTGTATGTAAATCATAAAGCCTTCGACTACGACGGAAAAGAAATTGAAAACGGAGAGAACGATCCCTTTATCAATAGCCTTATACACGATAGCATCATCGTACAGATACCTTTGCTACATGGAAAGATTAACAACAAACTTGATCGTGTACTCAGTGTGTTCGACCAATCACAACGAGATGATAGCAATCAACACATCGTTCGCCTTGACATAAACAACTACGAAGGCGATTCTGAACTCATGCATCTTGTTCATCGATTAGGACTTGCTGCTATGAACGCAAGCGTAAGACAAGAAATGGATGATGAAGACGAATTCTTTTCTGCCATAGAATCTCGTGATACGCAACTAATGCAGATGAATAAAAGACTTTCTGAAACGACTTCACAACTGAATGAAACGACTTCACAGCTGAATGAAACGACTTCACAGCTGAATGAAACGACAGCTCAATTAAAAGCTGTTGTCGAAGTCATGCTACAGAATGGCATGAGTGTAGAAACTATTGCAAATACCATCAATAAAAGTGCTGATGATGTAAAAGACCTATTAAAGTCTTAACAAGCCACCTCAGATTATGTCCCATTCTTAAAATATACTTAATCAGCTAACAAAAGATGACTAATAAGGTAAGTGTATAAGTATAAAATGCTTACCTTTGCTCATAGTCTTGTTAAGAAATTATACACTATCATTATAAAAATGCAAAACAAATTATTATTTGGGGTGTTGGCCGGAACGTTAGCACTCACTTCGTGTAATAATAAATTAGGATCGCTCTCAGCCGACAACTTTACCGTTACGCCTTCTCCACTTGAAGCTGTAAGTGGCAAAGTACCTTTCGATATTAACGGCCGCTTTCCCGAAAAGTACATGAAAAAGAAAGCGGTATTGAAACTCAAACCCGTCATTCGTTATGCAGGCAAAGTCGCAGACCAAGCACAATATGCAGCTTTCCAAGGCGAAAAAGTACAAGGTAACGATCAAGAAATTTCATACAAGTTAGGTGGAAACTTTAGCAACCGCTACAACTTCACCTTCGAGCCTGGTATGGAAAAGAGCGAGCTCTGGCTTGAATTTGATGGTCAAGTAGGCAAAAAGAAAGCCAACGTGCCCGCAGTGAAGATTGCCGATGGTGTATTGGCTACTTCAGAATTGCTGAAGAGTACCGTAACCTCTGCTCACACACAAATTGCTGCCGACAAATACCAATATGCTATCAAGCAAACCAAACAAGCACAGATTAAATATCTAATTAATCAAGCCAACATTCGCAACAGTGAGTTAAAGAGCACCTCTGTGCAAGACTTTATCAAAACACTGAGAGAGATTAAGGCCGACCAAAAGGGCTATATGCTCGACAACATCGAAGTGTCTGCTTATGCCTCACCCGATGGTGGCATGAAGCTCAATACAGCTTTAGCTCAAAATCGTGAAAAGACCTCTAAAGGCTACGTAGGTAAGCAACTCAAAGCCGCTAAACTCGACGCTGATGTTGACTCAAAATACACTGCAGAAGACTGGGAAGGCTTTAAAGAGTTGGTAGGCCAATCAAACATTCAAGACAAGGACATCATTCTTCGCGTACTCTCTATGTATGAAGACCCTGAAGAACGCGAGCAACAGATACGCAATCTCTCAGCTGGTTACAAAGAGTTAGCAGACGAGATCCTCCCCGAATTGCGTCGTGCCCGATTGACCATCAACTACAACTTAATTGGCCGCAGCGACGATGAAATCGAAGAACAATACAAAGCTGATGCCTCTAAGCTATCTGTTGAAGAGCTACTCTATGCAGCAACGCTGACTGAGGACATAGCCGAGCAAAAGGACATTTACACCAAAACGTCTACACTCTACCCAGACGATTATCGTGCCTACAACAACTTGGCAACATTAGCCTACCAACAAGGTGACTTGACAACAGCGAAGAACTATTTAGCACAAGTTCCTGCATCACAGGCCGATGCTCCCGAAGTAAATGCCAACTTAGCGCTCATCGCCATGGCCGAAGGCAACAATGAAGCTGCAAGCAACTACTTGATGAAGGCTACCTCTACTGAGAACTACAACGAAGTTTTAGGCAATCTGCAAGTAGCTGCTGGCAACTATGCCAAGGCTGCCAATTGCCTCAAGGGCGTTAAAACGAATACTGCCGCTTTGGCTCAAATCCTGAATAAGGACTATACGTCGGCTGCCAACACATTAAAGGCCATAGCTCGTCCCGATGCAACGACAAGCTATCTCAAGGCCATTGTTGCAGCACGCACTAATCAAGATGCGGCCGTAGTAAGCAACCTCAAAGAAGCTTTTGCTAAGGATAGTTCTCTAAAGAAGCGCGCAGCTAACGACCTTGAATTCGTATCACTCTTCAACGACGTAGCTTTCCAAAGCATAGTGAAGTAAGACAAAAGTTTTATAAGCTCTATCACATTCCCTATTTATCCCCCTCTCCTTAAACAGAGAGGGGGATAAGTTATACCTTAAATATCCCTACCCCACATATTAGCATATATATATGTACAAAAGTCTCTTTTACACATTGAAGCCAATCCTTTCAAGACTTCCCTTCTTCATAAAAAGCAGCTTATCCTCTATTCTACGTGAGGAACAGGGAGTAGGAAAAATCGTCACCTTTCTATTATTCGTTTTTACATTATTTACCTCTTGTGGCCCTGATAAGTCACACATGCGTTTTGAGGGAACACTCAACGGCATTAGCGATGCCGAATTTTACGTATATAGCGAAGACGGAGCCTTTGAAGGCATTGACACGGTACGCATAACCGATGGCAAATTTACCTATGAACGTCAACTCGCTCATGCTGCTATCTTTACCCTACTCTACCCCAACTTCTCACAAAGCTATATCATTGCCGAACCAGGCAAGACTATCAAATTAAAAGGCGATGCCTCAACCATTAGCGAGGCCACCCTTAGCGGCACAGAACAGAATGAAAAATTATCCGACTTTCGTAAGAAGCATGCCAACGACGTAGCCACCAATCAACGCTTAGCCGCAGCACAGTTTGTGCGTGACAATGCCAAGTCCTTGGCCGCAGTGGCAGTCTTTCGCATGTACTTTGCTAACCAACAATCCACCGACCCACAAACGGCACTACAACTGCTTAAACTATTGAAACAAGCACAGCCCAAGGAAAGTGCAGTTATAAGCCTTGACCAATTCTTCCGACCCATTTTTCAGAATGGTGAAGGACAACTCTTGCCTGCGTTTACAGGACAAACGCTCGACGGTCGCAAAGTCTCATCTGCCGACTATCGCAGCAAAAATCTTATCATTGCCTTTACAGGAGCTTGGCAGAGCGATTCTCGTTCACTTTTAGTACAACTGCGTCGCAAACTACAGACGCTCAATGGCAAATGGTCTTGCCTTATTGTTTCACTTGATGTCGACCGCAACTTATTACGCTCCAATTTGCGTAACGACTCTATTACCTATCCCGTCATTTGCGACCGTAAAGCCTTCGACTCACCTTTGATCAATCAATTAGGCGTACACTATGTGCCTTCATTGATGCTGATTAACGCCCAAGGGCGCATCATACAGCGCGATGTAACTCAAGTACCAGACGCAAGATTTTAATTCTTTTGTTGACGAGTTGATGGAGTAACCAGTTGACGGGTAAATTTCTCTTTCTCCATTTCATCAACCTATCAACAAAAAGGAAAAACTTACTCCTCAACTCATCAGCCCAAAGAAAACCCTCGTCAAACTAACAAAAACATATACGCTATGCTCTCCACCATTCATACATCAGCAGTTAACGGACTCACGGCAATGCCCGTCTTTTTAGAGGTGAATGCTACCACTTTGCCCGAACGACAGGAAAGTAAGCCTATTTTTATGATGGTGGGATTGCCCGACAACGCAGTACGCGAAAGTCGCCTACGTGTTGAAGCTGCCTTAGAGACAAGCCGCCTAACAATTCCGCACCAAAAGAAATATACGATCAACTTTGCTCCTGCTGATGTGCGCAAAGAAGGGTCAGGCTACGACCTTCCATTAGCCATTGGTTTGTTAGTAGCTGCTAAAAAGTTGCAATGCGATGCTTTAAGCCGTTACGTTTTTGTGGGCGAATTAGGACTTGATGGTTCAATACGTCCCGTAAAGGGCGCACTATCTATTGCTATCAAAGCACGCGAACAAGGCTTTGAAGCCCTATTTGTGCCTAAGGAAAACGAGCGTGAAGCTGCTGTCGTCAACAAGCTCAAAGTATATGGTGTGAGCAGTCTGATTGAAGTAGTTGCCTTCCTACAAGGAGGTCTACAACTTCAGCCCGTAGTAGTCAACACACGCGAAGAATTCTATGCTGCCCAAGCCCAAGCAGGCCCCGACTTTGCTGACGTAAAGGGACAAGAGGCCGTAAAGCGAGCCTTTGAAGTGGCAGCCGCAGGCGGACACAACATCATACTCATTGGTTCCCCTGGTTGTGGCAAGAGTATGATGGCCAAGCGTCTTCCTTCTATTTTACCTCAACTTACATTAGCCGAAAGCCTTGAAACCACACAAATTCATTCCGTGGCGGGTAAGCTCGGCAGTCAGACTTCCCTTATTGCGCAACGTCCCTTCAGAGCACCTCACCACACCATTAGCGACGTAGCACTGATTGGAGGCGGAACGGTATATAAGCCAGGCGAGATTAGTTTGGCTCACAACGGTGTACTCTTTTTAGATGAGTTACCCGAATTTTCACGCACAGCCCTCGAGACGCTGCGTCAACCACTTGAAGACCGCGAGATAACTATCTCACGGGCCAAATACTCCACTACTCTCCCCTGCTCCTTCATGTTAGTAGCCTCCATGAATCCTTGTCCGTGTGGCTATTACAACGACCCCAACCACCACTGCACATGTACCCCTACCCAAGTACAACGCTATAAGAGCAAAATATCAGGACCGCTACTCGACCGCATTGACATACAGATAGAGGTAGCTCCCGTCTCCGTTACCGAATTGGCACGTGCCCCTAAGGGCGAACCAAGTGCCTCTATTCGAGAGCGAGTAATCGCTGCGCGTGCCATACAGACCGAACGTTATAAAAACGAACACGGCGTACACTGCAACGCCCAAATGTCGCGTGCCATGATTGAACAATTTGCACAATTAGATGCTGAAGCAGCCCAATCCCTACAAAGAGCCATGCGACGCCTCGACCTCTCAGCGCGTGCCTACGACCGCATACTCAAAGTGGCACGTACCATTGCCGACCTCGATGCATCGCCCCAAATTGCTGCACGCCACATTAAGGAAGCCATTGGCTACCGAAGTCTCGACCGTGGAGACTGGGGAGAATAAACCATGCACTGCAACAAATTGCAATTTATCTAATAAATATACTTTATAAGTGAGCAAAAAGCAAGTCAACCTACCTTACAAATAAAAAATAAAAGCAGTCAACTAAAATCGTTAAACCATAGAAACTTGTCGTCCACCTCCAAGTGGACGACAGTTCTTTGTGATTAAACGATTTTGTTTTAATCTCTCCAATCTTTATTTGTAAGGCAAGTTGACTCTTTTCAAACTTATTCTTAATCATCGTTGACTCGTCCAAAATAGATTATTTCCTTCAAAAAGCTTCATTTACATACTTTTCTGTAAATTTGCCCTCACAATACTAAAACATTATCTAATACACGCTAATAACACCTTATCTAAAACAATAGTTGCTGGCCTCAGCACTATTACCTACCGCACTCTGTGCGCAGGTGGCTGTCGACCGCAGCAAATATCCCGACTATTCTGACAAGGTTAATCCTGACCCTTCACTCATGCAAGTGAAAAGGAGCAGCACTCGTGCCACAACGACACGTCCCGACCACGTGAATAATGCCGACACAAAGTACTTTCTACTTTCCTCCCGTCATCTACCAAGCAGGCGGTTCGTGCGGCTCAGCCTCGCGCATTTGCTATATGTTCTCACACGAGTTGAACTCGTTCCGCGACTTAGACGGAAAGAACGCTAAAAACTATTACCCCTCTCACTTCGTTTGGCTTCTAACCAATGGCAACTCTGGTAAGGACGCGTTTGTGCAGTTTGTAGGTGTACCTTCGGCCGAGACCTATGGCGGACAGACCTATTCAAAGATTTTTGGTAGCCAAGATACTTCGTCTGACTGCTTCGGTTGGATGACAGGCTATAAGAAATGGTATGAAGCTATGTTCAATCGTATGCTCAAACCCGTTCACTTCACCGAGAATTTGGGCACAGAGGAAGGCCGCGAAGCCTTAAAGAATTGGCTTTGGAATCATAATGGCGACACCGACTTCCACTCGGGTGGCATTGCGGGCATCGGGTGCGCATCGAAAGGACTTGAGAATACGACGATTGGTAAAACTCCTACGAACGACGAATTGGGCGTGACGGGTAAGTATTACCTCAAGAAGTGGGGCACCACAACCGACCACGCCATGACCATCGTAGGTTACGACGACCGCATTGAGTTCGACATCAATGGAAACGGCATCTATGGCGAAGCCTCAGCCGACGAACGCGGTGCTTGAATTTTGGTCAACTCATGGGGCAAGGAATGGGGCAACGATGGTTTTGTTTACGTGCCATACGCTTATGCAGGTGCCACTTTTAATGCAAATGGAAATTTTACGGGAAATTGGTGGACCCCCGAAGTATACCGCGTACGCAAGAACTATCGTCCGCTGCGAACGATTAAGGTAAATATGGACTACAACCGCCGCTCCGAACTTTACTTAATGGCAGGCGTTTCGAGCGATGTCAATACCGACCCCGCCCCCGAAGTGCCTATGTTAGGTCGTTGGGCCGACAATAAGTTGCACAGCGAACCTATGGAGTTTGGTTACGACTTGACAGACTTAAGCGCAGAGTTCGACCAGAACGAAGACCTTAAATACTTCTTTATTATTAAGACCAAAGGTTCGGCCATTGGCGAGGGACACATTTATAATGCCTCTATCATCGACTATGCTAATGACCCTGAAGGACTTGAAATTCCTCTCAACGCCCAGACTGTCAACGTGCTAAGCCAAGGCGACCAAACGGTACTGAGTGTTGTCGTTCCAGGGCGTGGCATCAAAGCACCGCTCAATGTCAACATTGCCAACAACCGCTTATCATGGAGTGCTCCCAAGCTTTCGAACTATACGCTCACGGGCTATAAGGTGGTAAAGAACGGAACTACCCTTGCCACGCTCGACAAGGCCACTACCCACTACGACCTCCCCACCGATGCCACAGGCAACTATGGTGTTATGGCCGTTTATGGCGACAAGGAGTCGAGTCTCATCACGGCTAGCGTACCAGTGCCCTCACTTGACTACAATCAATGCATCAAGATGGAGCACAACGGACTTACACTGCCCAATGTATTCACGTCTAAGTACGACAAAGCCACGATTGAGTTTTGGATTCGTCCACAATCTCTCGCCAATTGGAATCAAAGTGCTGGTCCTGGTTGGGGTACCTTTATGTTCCACGCCAATGCCAACGGCACTTTCACGGCAGGTTGGGACACCTCTAACCGTCTGAACGCAACGGGTGCCTTAACTGCAGGCCGCTGGACACACATTTCCTTAGTCGTTGACGGCAACAAGATGACGGCTTATGTCAATGGTTCACAGAAAGGAACAGTCACCTCAAAGTCTTACAGTGGCATAGGAGGCTTTGGCGACCTCGTATTCTCAAGCAATGGCGCGCAGAACGACCAGCACGCCTTCTACGATGAAATCCGCATTTGGAAAAAGACACGCACCGCAGCCGAGATTAAGGCCGACTACAAGCAACAATATGCTACAGGCTTACTACCCTCCCAACTCATCGCTTACTATCGTGGCGACCTGATTGAACAAGACGGCAACCGCCTGCTGCGCGACCTCACGCCCAACGGCCACCACGGCACCTTTGCGAATGCTAACTTTTCACTCAATAGTGGTTACGCTCAGACGCTGAAATATGCCACCACTACTCAGGTGGCCATTGAGCAACCCTCCATACCCATTACGACAGGCCAGTCCGTCACACTCCAGGCCACGGGTTCTACCAACATTCAGTCACTGCGTTGGACGGCCGAAGGCGCAGACGTAAAAGACCTCGTATGCACCGCCCCAACACTCACTTTCAACCAAGCTGGCGAGCAACAAGTGAAGGTCGTTGCTACCGACGTTACTGGTGCTGAGACAGAAGCTACTATCACGCTCAACGTGACTGCCGCTACTGCCCCATCGGCCGAGTTTAAGTCAAGCAAAACGAACGTACCCACGGGCGACCGCGTCACTTTCATGCCTACCCAGATGAAGGACGGCTATCGCTACCATTGGACGTTGCAAGGAGCTTCTACCACCTCGTCTGACCAACCTTGCGTCACCGTGTCGTATGCCGAGAGCGGCAGCTATCAAGTGCAGCTTACCGTAACGAACGCTGAGGGCCAAAAGGCTACGACCACACAGACCGTCAACGTAACGCCCGTTGCTCCCCAAGCCGCCTTCGACATCGAACCTGCCGTAGTAATGAAGGGCGACGAAGTATTCTTGACCGACCAATCGCTCTACGGTGCTGCCCATAGCCACTGGACGCTCGTTAGTCCACAGACGGCCATGCAAGGCGAAGGCGCACGTATCAGTTTCCGTCCTTCCGTCCCCAGCATCTACGACGTTACGCTGCGAGCCTCCAACACTGCCGGCAGCAGTGAAACAACGCAGAGCCATGCCTTAGTCGTATGCAATGCAGATAGCAAGTCGGGCCTCAGCTTCATGCCCGCAGGTTCTGCTCGCGTTAACCTCACAAGCGTACCGCTTACTACTGGACAGGACATCTTCACCATTGAATATTGGATGAAGCCCAACTCGCTACCCGCCGTATGCAACGGCATTGGCGAAAGCACTTCTACCTTCCAATTGCAAACGGTTTCGACAGGACAAATGCGCCTTTACATCAACGGCAAATATGCCAAGTCAGCCAACGGCTACGTTGTTCCCAACGAGTGGCACCACTATGCCGTCACTTACTACAGAGGCTACGTCTGCTTCTATCGCGATGGCATACAGATCAGCCGCAGTTCTGTCAACGGTACATTCCCCTCTCTTAGTAGCTTTAGCTTAGGTAGCACAGACGCTCCGATGTGTGGTACGATTGACGAATTCCGCGTTTGGAACGGCTTCGCCTATAACGAGTACGATCTGAAGCCTATGCACGACAATAGCATCGCTCCCTTATCGGCCGAGGACGTGAAGTCAGCCGAAACGGCAGGCTTGAAGGTGTACTATCAGTTCAATCAGAACGGAGGCAACGTCGAAGACCTCACCTCTAACCACAATACAGGCCTTCGCGTAGGCTTTGGTCCCGACGGCGATGCTTGGGGCGAGTCAAAGGGCGTGTTTGCGCTCAACTTTGACGGCGGTGCCACCGACGTTACGGCAGAGCATTTAAGCAACACACGCGCACCGTTCGAGACGACGGGCAAAGAGTTTAGCGAGGCTTACTCAGGTCGCTTCATGACACTGAAAGCATGGCAGTTAGAGAACATCAATGCGGAGAAGTACAACACTGGTGCCCACGTTGATACGCAGCGCGACAAATGCTTTACGATCACCACTGGCAACGACGGCTTTGAAAGTCTATTAGAGAATCACAAAGTCTACCAGACCATCACCCTGCCTGCAGGTGCCTACGTCTTTGCCGCCAACTATGGCAATTATGAAGGCCAAGCCGACAACTGCTACCTCGTAGCAGCCGAGGGTACTACCCTACCCGACACCAAAGCACTCGACGCGTCGTCTATTGCCTACAAAGCCATGGCGAGCAAGGGTGAAGTGAGTCAAAACCATCTCTTCTTCATTCTCTCCGAACCGACCACACTCAGTCTTGGTCTCTTAGCCAACATGAGCGGTCAACAATGCTTAAGCATCCAGTCATTCACCTTGACGCACTATCAGCTCTCTCCCATGGAGGGCTTAACGAGTGGCATTAACACCGCCCCCATTGATACCCCTGCAAGCCTCAACGCTGCCCCCGCCATTTACGACCTCAGCGGTCGCCGCGTCAGCATTCCTGGCAAGGGCATCTACATCATTGGTACAAAGAAGGTAATTCGATAGATTTTTTTTGAGTAAACGAATAAACGAGTTGACAAGTAAGTTTGTTTATAGCCCAAAAGGTAACTTACCCGTCAACTCGTTTACTCGTTTACTCGTTTACTCGTTTACCCATTTACTCATCAACTCAAGAACTTGTCACCCCGTCAACTCTCATATTTTTTCGTACAAATATTGCACAATTCAAAAAATACTTGTACATTTGCAATCGCAAAAGAGGCACAATACGTGTCATGCCATAGCATTTTGCATCGGACTTGTAGCTCAGTTGGTTAGAGCAACAGACTCATAATCTGGAGGTCCTAG
>OMCE01000910.1_pt1 | contig 13307 bp, 12 predicted proteins | sample 1644981 | NCBI WGS metagenome assembly OMCE01 (sample SAMEA103958151, study PRJEB25191) | human gut metagenome | reverse complement strand
GCAACACTGGATGTCAGATGGCAATCGAAAGTATGCAGCAAATCAAAGATTTCACCCAAGATACAACCTTATTCCAATTAATTGAAAAATACATTGATCGTCATTCTCGATTAGGCGGTAATGCAAAAGACCACCTGATTGATTCGGGAAATGAAGTTAAAACTCCGGGAATGATGGCTTCCGCGTTTTCCTGGTTCAGCACAGAACTTAAACTGAATCTGAATGATGATAACTCCGAAATTGCAAAACTTCTGATTGATGGATGCAGCATGGGAATTAAAACACTCGGAGAACGTGCCAATACATTGAACAGGGCTGACAAATCTGCCGATGCGCTGGCAAGAAAAATTATCAAAACAGAAGAAGAAATGATACGAGAATTAGAATCATTTTTATAAAATTTGCTTTCTCTTATCTGTAATGTTAGTATAGTGATATTAAGTTATTAACATTACAGATAAGGAGCATTCTATGCTGAAATCATATATTGCATTTGACCTGGAGACAACCGGGCTAAGTCCTCAGGAACATGAAATTATAGAGATTGGTGCCGTTAAGGTAGATAAGAATCTCAACATCATTGACGAATACTCAAGTCTTATCAAACCAAAAATTTATAAGAAATTACATTCAAAGATCAGAACAATTCTGAACTATGATGAGGATGACCTGAGTCTCGGAAGAGGATTCAAGGAAGTCTGTTCAGAATTTCTTGACTGGTGTGGAAAAGATTACATATTCTGCACATGGGGACCTATGGACCTCACAGAGCTTCAGACTAATATGGACTTTTATTATATGGACAAGCTTCCTAGGCCACTTAAGTTTCTGAATCTCCAAAGTATATATGCAAGCGTTACGAATACCTCAGGAATACCTCAGAGTATGAGTAAACTTGAAAAAGCGGTCAGTGAGATGAATATTCCGGAAAATGAACCATTTCACACAGCTCTCAACGATGCAAGATACACCGCACTTGTTATGAAAGAGATGAAAGCCAAGAATATAAATCAGCTTTACAGCTTTGATCTCTATATAACACCTAAGAATAAAGAAGAAGAGATTGAAGTATCTCATAATAACCAGTACGAATATATCTCAAGGGGTTTCAGAAATAAACATGCAGCACTGGATGATGAAAAAGTAACTCAGATTCGTTGTTACAAATGCAGCAAGAAGGTCAAGACACATATTGACTGGTTTGCAAATAGTCCATCATCGTACATGTGTGTTGGAAAATGCTGGATGCATGGTTATTTTTGTGGCAAGATAAAATTCAAATCTGTAAACAATAACTATTATGTTCACAAGACAATAAAACCTATCGACAAACAGGGTATAGAGGCAATTAAACAAAAACAGGAAGATATTCGTGAAAAAAGAAAAGAAAAAAGACATATGAAATCTTCAAACTAAAAAATAAAACAGCCATTTGAGGCTGTTTTATTTTTTTATGCTATTGGCTTTTTAGCAGCTCCCGCTTTTCTCGGGTACTTGTTGTCTGTATTTGCAATCTTCTTTACAAACACAAAGCTTCTCTGGTTATTGGTCTCCGGTATATTCGTATTAAATATGTTCTCGACCTGTCCCCCAAGAATCCTGATTGCTTTCTTTCCATCCCGCATCTCTTCCGGCAAAGCATTTGACTTATAAGATACAAAATATCCACCCGGCTTGACAAATGGAATACACCATTCCGACAGAGTTGCAAGATTGGCAACTGCCCTGGATACAGCCAGATCATATTTTTCTCTATGCATCTCATCTCTGCCTCCATCCTCTGCTCTTGAATGAACAGTGTGGATATCCTGCAGTCCAAGTTCATCTATAACTTCATCGAGGAACTTTAATCTCTTATTCAACGAATCCATAAGTGTTATATTCAGCTCTGGAAAAGCAATCTTCAGAGGAATTCCCGGAAATCCTGCACCTGTACCAACATCTATAACGTCAATATTCTCATGAAGATCTTTATACTTTGAAAGAAGCAGACTGTCAGCAAAATGCTTTATTATTACATCTTCCTTTTCAGTTATGGCTGTAAGATTCATTACCTTATTCCACTCAACCAGAATATCATAATATTTTGAAAATTGTTCTATCTGCTTATCACTCAATTCCAGACCAAACTGTTTTGTTATGGAATTTAATCTGTCCATATTGTTCTCCTTCAACAAATTATTCTGAATAACTTCTATACCAGTTTAGTCTCTACCCTTCATCTTGAGATACACCAGCAATACTGATATATCAGCCGGAGAAACTCCTGATATTCTTGACGCCTGTCCAATATTTTCAGGTCTGATGAGAGACAGCTTCTGTCTGGCCTCGATTCTGAGATTTGATATATCATTATAGTCAATATCTGCCGGCAGCTTTTTCTTCTCCAGCTTCTTAAACTGATTTACCTGCTGATTCTGTCTGTCTATATATCCCTGATATTTTATGGTTATATTTATCTGTTCTATAACATCATCCGGAAGTTTGGTTCTTCCCTCATCTATTGGATCAATCGCCTCATATGACAGTTCCGGTCTTCTTATAAGTTCTGCAAGAGATGCAGCAGTCTTAAGTCCTGTACTTCCAAGATTCTCAAGGAACTTCTGTATGGTTGAATTTGCTCCAACCATGGTGCTCTCAAGTCTCTGTATCTCATCCATTATCTGTTGTCTCTTCTTTGTAAATGCAGCATATCTCTTGTCATCTATAAGACCGATCTCATGTCCGATCTCCGTGAGTCTCAGATCAGCGTTATCCTGTCTGAGAAGAAGTCTGTACTCAGCTCTGGATGTCATCATTCTGTATGGCTCCGATGTCTCTTTTGTGACAAGATCATCTATAAGAACTCCTATATATGCCTGTGATCTGTCAAGAACCACCGCTTCTTTGCCCTGTACTTTTCTGGCAGCATTGATTCCTGCCATTATACCCTGGGCTGCAGCCTCCTCATATCCTGAACTTCCATTTATCTGGCCGGCACCAAAAAGTCCTGATACACTCTTAAACTCCAGAGAAGGTTTTAAGTTAATGGCATTTATACAATCATACTCGATGGCATAAGCATTTCTTATTATCTTTGCATTCTCCAGTCCCTTCATGCTGTGTATCATCTCATACTGAACGTCCTCAGGAAGAGAGCTGCTCATTCCACCCATATACATCTCATTCGTATATTCACCCTCAGGCTCAATAAATATCTGATGTCTGGTCTTATCAGGGAATTTCGTAACCTTATCCTCAATGGAAGGGCAGTATCTTGGTCCTGTACCCTCGATCACGCCTGAAAACAGAGGTGATCTGTCTATATTATCTCTGATTATCTCATGTGTCTTCTCATTTGTGTAACAGAGCCAGCATGATATTTGATCACGTCTTATATCCGCCTCAGTATTTGTAAATGAGAATGGAACTATCTTCTCATCGCCCTTCTGTTCCTCCATCTGAGAAAAATCTATCGTTCTTTTATCCAGTCTGGCAGGGGTTCCCGTCTTAAATCTTCTTATCTCTATCCCTGCATTCTTCATGGAATCTGACAAATAATTAGCTGCCATAAGTCCATTAGGTCCGGTGTGATATACGACATCTCCGTATATACATCTCGCCTTGAGGTATGTTCCTGTACACAGAACCACAGCCTTTGCAAAATAAGTTGCTCCCGAATATGTCTTTACACCCTTAACCACATTATCCTCGATAATAATTTCCGACACCTCTGCCTGTCTCAATGTGAGATTATCCGTATTCTCAAGGGTGTGCTTCATGGTTCTGGAATAATTTGCCTTGTCTGCCTGGGCACGAAGAGAGTGAACCGCCGGACCCTTAGACGCATTGAGCATCTTTGACTGAATATACGTCTTGTCTATATTCTTGCCCATCTCTCCGCCAAGTGCATCTATTTCCCTTACCAGATGTCCCTTAGAGCTTCCTCCTACATTCGGATTACATGGCATCATGGCCACACTGTCCATACTTACCGTAAAAATAATAGTATTCAGACCAAGTCTTGCACTTGCAAGAGCTGCCTCACATCCTGCATGTCCTGCCCCCACAACTACCACATCATATTCTTCATTCAAAACAGGCATACAAATGTCCTCCTTCCAGTACCTTATATCCTGCAATCTATTTTCCCATACAGAATTCCTTAAATATCTTATCAGCCAGATCATCTCTGGCAGTTTCACCTATTATCAAACCGAGATGTTCATACGCATCCATGAGATCAATGGAGAAAAAGTCTTCCTCCATTCCCATATCTATGCTTTCTTTAACCTTTAACAGTGCATTTTTGGTGCACACAAGTTCATTTTTGTGCCGGGTATTAGTGATATAAAGCTGATCATTATATGTCAGTGTACCCTCAAAAAACATCCTGTTCAGAAGCTCATACAATTCTTCACTGCCATCACCGGTCAGTGCTGACAACTGAATTATATCTGCATCTATATATTTCTTAATATTCGATTCGTCTATCTTCTTTTCCAGATCAGATTTGTTGAGTATCACAACAACATTCTTATCCTGTATTCTGGACATGATCCTGTGATCGTTCTCATCCAGGTCAATTGAACTGTCTACCACATAGAGCACAAGATCAGCTTTATCCACAGACTCTAATGCCTTATCCACACCTATCTTCTCAACTACATCATCTGTATCTCTTATTCCCGCAGTGTCAACTATGTTCAGAGTTATACCTCTTACATTTATCACTTCACTGAGCGTATCCCTGGTTGTGCCGGCCATATCTGTTACAATCGCCCTTTCTTCGCCCACAAACATATTCATCAGCGAAGACTTACCCGCATTCGGTTTACCAACAATAACCGTATTTATTCCCTCAGACAACACTTTTCCATTGTCAAATGTTGTCAAAAGGTTATCCACACTATCTACAAGGTTATCCACAATTATTTCTAACTTTTGTGGAAAACCATCCAGACTATAGTGTTCAGGATCATCCAAAGCAGATTCAATAAACGCCACATTGTACAGAATCTGTTCTCTCATATCAATGATCTTATCCCTAAGTCTTCCCTGAAGCTGCTCCACAGACGTTCTGGCTGCAAAGTCATTCTTTGCATTTATTATATCCATGACGGATTCTGCCTGTGACAGATCTATCCTTCCACCGAGGAATGCTCTCTTTGTAAATTCTCCAGGTTCGGCTGCCCTTGCACCACATTTTATTACCAGATCAAGTATCTTTCGGAGAACTACTATGCCTCCGTGACACTGAAGTTCACACACATCCTCACATGTGTACGTATGGGGAGCCTTCATGACCAGAAGTATAGCCTCATCTATCATTCTGTCATCCTCATACACACCACCAAATGCAGCAGTGTAAGATTTCATATTTACCGCTTTTTTATTTTTATTTGCAGCGCGGAACAACATGTCTGTTATCTCACATGCCCTGTCTCCGCTGATCCTTATTATTCCAACTCCGGCATTACTCATACCGGTGGTTATAGCTGCAATGGTATCTTCCTTGAACATATCTGTCTTACACTTTTCCTTTCACCGTGATTAAACAACCTATCTATGTAGTGTACAACATTACCAATTCATTTTCCATATAAAAAGACTAAACTGCAACAAAAAAGAGACCATTTTCTCAAATGATCTCTTTCCTGTCACCATAAAATATTGCGATGATCTTTACACGCATCAGCGTGACTATTATTTCTTCTTGAGATATACAATAACCTTACGATATGGCTCCTCGCCCTCGCTTCTGGTTGCTACATACTTGTCGTTCTGAAGAGTAGCATGGATTATTCTTCTCTCATAAGGATTCATTGGCTCAAGAGCAAATGATCTCTTTGATCTCTTAACCTTGAATGCTATATTCTTGGCAAGATTCTCAAGTGTCTCTTTTCTTCTTGCTCTGTAGTTCTCTGTATCGAGCTTAACTCTGATACGTGACTCGCTCTTCTTATTGATAGCAAGTGTTATAATATACTGAAGAGCATCTAGAGTCTGTCCACGCTTTCCAATCAAAATTCCCATCTCTGGTCCCTCAAGATTGATAGACAGAACATTCTCTTCCTCATCAAAATCCATCTGGATCTCTGTCTGGATATCCATAGCCTTGAACAGGCTGTCAAGGTACTCCTTAACATCGTCCAGGAATGTCTTCTTTTTTCTTGCCTTTATGATACAAGGCTTTGAACCTATACCAAGAAATCCCTTTGTCTCTTCGCTGATAACTTCATACTCAAGATCTGTACTAGGGACTCCAAGTTCAACACTGGCCTGCATAAGGGCTTCATCTTTGGTCTTACCTTTGAATTCTAAGAATTCCATTATTTATTTCCTCCCTTATCGTTGCTATTGTTCTGGTACTTAAGCATTATATTCGCCTTAGCTCCTATACTGCCTGGTTTATAGTTTACATTTTCTCTGCGGGTTACATCATCACTGTCAACATTCACTGAATGTGCAGGATTAACATAACTCTTAAGTCTTGAAGAAGCCATCTTATTTATATTCTCTGACTGACTGTTCTCTGTTGGAACGTTACCATTCTGAGCATCCATCATTCTCTCATAGAAAGATTTCTTGTCAGGGTTCTTCTTCTTTGCCTGCTTCTTGGCAGCCTTCTCGGCACATTTTGCAAGCAGCTCATCCTTGTCCTGATGATTATAATAAGCATCAACTATAAGCTGAGATATTATCATAATAACAGAACCAACTATCCAGTAAAGACCGATAGCTATAGGAAGAGTTATACAGAATATAAGTGACATGATAGGCATGTAGTACATCATACCCTTCATCATGTTGTTGGCTGTCTGCTGATTGCTATCCATGTTGTTATTCTGTGATGACTTCATGGATATCTTTGTCTGTAAGAACTGCAGGAGAGCAGAAACGATAGGAACCACCAAAGCTATTGAAAGCTTCCATCCCGGTGCATCTGCAATATTCAGTCCAAACAGGAACTGATTCATGTTGTGGAACTGGTCAACATAGCTTGTGAGAGTAGCATTGCCTGCAAGATCAAGATTACTTATCAATTTATCCCAGTCGCTCTTGGCAAACTTGTCAAGAACATCAATGATCTGGTTTCTTGTAGGATCATCTCCCATCTGCTTAAGAGCCATTGTCACAGTGCTGACCTTTGACTCTCCGGCTACATCACTTATAGCTTTGATATAATCAGTCTTTGTACTCAATATGTCCACGATCTCGCTGTACTTCTTGGTCATTGAAGGAACATACGCAGGTATGTTCTGGATAACCCTGTACAGACCATAGAATATAGGCAGCTGTATAAGCGAAGTCAGACATCCTGATGCCATGCTGACACCATATTTTTTCTGGATCTTCTGAGTTTCCTGCTGCTGCTTCATCATTGAGTCCTGATCAGTCTTGCCTTTATATTTCTTTGTTGCCTTGGCAATTTCAGGCTGGATGAAACTCATGATCTTGGTAGATCTCTGCTGTTTGAAATATAATGGGAACAGTGCACCTCTCAGTACAAATGTGAACAATATAACACACACGCTTAAATTGACATATGTGATTCCCATATGATTTCCGATAAATCCAACGAACATATATATCCAGTTGAATATCTTACCGAGAACCCAACAAACTGGTCCGAGTATCATACCATCTTCTCTAGTTAGAAACATAATTTTCTCCTTTATGGAACTGGATCATATCCTCCTTTTGAAAAAGGATTGCATCTAAGTATCCTCCATACTGCAAGGAGACCACCTTTTAAAACTCCATACTTTTCGATAGCCTCAATTGCATACTGCGAACAAGTAGGAAAATACTTGCAGGTAGCATGTCCCTTAAGCGGTGACAAATACTTCCTGTAAAATTTGATTAAACCAATAAATATTTTTTTCATTTTTTTACTCTACTGATTAAATGAATTAGAATGTTACATTAACACCGAACGTGAATGTTCTCGCTCTCGGATAAGAGAAGAATACCATGTTCTGACCGAACTTATTACTATCACCTTTAACCCACACAAATGCATCAAAGCACTCTCAATGTCCTGACATTTCTTGTCCTTTGATGACGGTCTGGCTACTATCACTATGTCATAGCCAACATCAATATTTGCTCTGTTTAATCGGTAAGCTTCTCTAATCAATCTGGTTACCCTGTGTCTTACCACACTGTTACCAACTTTCTTACTAACAGAGATTCCGAGTCTGTTGTAATCCAAGCCGTTGCTTCTCAGATACATAACTAAATATTTATTGGCTACCGAATTCTTTGTGCTGTACACACTGCCAAACTCTCTGCTGTTTTTTAATGTAATCATCTTACTCATTGTGTAACCACCGAAACTTTGATTATTAGAAAAACTGTTGCTGTGACCCTATAAAAAAAGGTCACAACCATGTGACCTTACGCTGATAATTTCTTTCTTCCCTTAGCTCTTCTAGCGGCCAGTACCTTTCTGCCATTAGCAGTACTCATTCTCTTTCTAAAGCCATGAACCTTAGATCTCTGTCTCTTCTTAGGCTGGAATGTCATCTTCATTACAAAACACCTCCTTCTTTACAAATTTACTTGCCTATTATAAATAAATAGGTAATGTGAGTCAAGCCTTTTTTGCCGTTTTTCCTATATTTTATAAGGATTTCAGCCACTATTTGATAAAGGTGACGAATCGTTCTGGATTAATTAGGTGGATACATTAATATTAATCACAAAATGTTGTGGTTTCATAGATTAATCACATTTTTGTAAGCATTTAATTTTTGTTACCAGTCGCTTTACATAATGTTATCCACAATTTGTTGGTAACTTGTTGATAACTTTTTACTTTTGTGGGTTTAATTCTAAAAAACCCAGTATTTATCGCTGTTTGTGATGTTCACAAATATAAAACAGTCATTTTTTTATATTTACATAAGTTTGAAAATAATAATTATTATGAAACTTATGTAACAAAGTTATCAACATTCCATGTGGATTATACACAAATAAGATTTTTTATTAACTTTTTCATTTTTTGCCCCTTATTCTCGTTTATTTTGATTTTACCCCCAAATACGTGTACCTAACCGTATAAGCATGTAAAATCAAAATAAAGGCAATTTATCTTGTTTTTGACCTTAATATGCTTGAAATAGGGGTGCATTTATTATAATAGTGTTATTAATAATAGGAAGAATTATTTTTTTGAGGAAGGTTTTTTACGATGAAGGACTTAATATTAGCCAAGTGGAATGACATTTTGAATATACTTGAAAATGAACATGGAATTTCCCATATCATGATCCATACATGGATCGAACCTCTCAAGATATATTCCGTTGAGGATAACAAGGTCTATTTCACTCTGGACGAGGATTACGGACAGAGAGGCGTAGAATTTCTCAAGAGAAAATTATTTGATATATATCTTGAAACAGTTCTCAGAGAGCTCTTTCAGGACGATTCAATTCAGGTTATATTCACACTCGAGAGTCAGATGAGAAAGGATGAAAAGTCCCCTACATATTCAGAGGACTACAACGATGCCATTGCCAAGAGCAATCTCAGACCTGACTACACATTTGAGAACTTTATTGTTGGTGAGAGTAACAAGCACGCTCACGCAACATGTCTGGCAGTTGCCGATTCACCTGGACAGGACAAGTTCAATCCACTTTTCCTGTATGGAGGATCAGGACTGGGCAAGACTCATCTTATGCAGTCCATAGCCCACTATATACTCCAGCACAATAGTAATATGAAGGTTCTCTATGTGCCATCGAACAAATTCACGAATGAGATCATAGAAGCAATCTCCAAGAATAAAACTGAAGAATTCAGAAACAAATACAGAACAGTGGATGTTCTTCTGATCGATGATATCCAGTACCTGATTGGTAAGGCAAGTACGCAGCAGGAATTCTTTGACACCTTCAACGCTCTTCATGACGAAGGTAAGCAGATAATCCTGTCGTCGGATAAGCCACCAAAGGAGATCAAGACTCTGGATGAGAGATTCAGATCAAGATTTGAGTGGGGTGTTCCTATCGACATCCACGCTCCTGATTATGAGACACGTATGGCTATCCTCAAGAACAAGGCTGAGATAAAGGGACTTACCGATATCATCAGCGAGGAGATATTTGAGTATATTGCCAACAATATAACCTACAACGTACGTGAGCTTGAGGGTGCGCTCAACAAGCTCAGCGTATATTCAGAGCTCGGAGATATCAAGATCACTGAGGAACTTGCCAAGAACGTCCTCAAGGATTTCATATCCAAGGATTCCAAGGTTACCATAACACCTGAGCTCATTATCAACACGGTTTCAGAGCATACTAATATATCAGTCAGTGACATCGTATCCACGAAGAGAAGCCAGGATATAGCCACTGCCCGTCAGATATCCATGTACCTGTGCAGAAAGTACACGGACAAGGGTCTGAAGAGTATAGGAGATGCATTTGGAGGAAAGGATCACTCCACCGTGCACAGCAATATACAGAAGGTTGAAGATAAGATTGAGAAGGATCCGGAATTTGCTGAGATGGTTGACGTCATAATCAAGAAGCTTAATCCACAAAAATAGCAAGTTATCCACATTTTTATATTATAAACTCACTTATTTGTTTATAACCTTACAAACATAACGTGATTGTATATTGTTATTTGATGTTTGTTACATGTTGTTATGTGTTTGAGAATTGTTCTTACTCCTGATGAACAGGATTTTGCCATGTTGGTAAATGATCAGTTTATGAACAGGTTAAAATTGATTAGTAACATGGACACATAATTCTCTAAGCCTTTATTTGTAAGGGCTTGATACACTTTCAACATTATCAAAAGCACTACTACTGATACTACTAATTATCTTAATATATTTATAGTTAAGCGCTCGCATTGTTTGTTGTTATTTGAAGTTATACACACATATCATATTTTGATGATCATTATATTTGGACATGAAAGGAGATCACACTTAAAATGAAAATTTCCATAAGAAAATCTAACTTACTTCAGGGTATAAATATCGTATCAAAGGCTGTCTCCAACAAGACGACCCATCCGATACTGTCTTGTATCCTGGTTGAAGCTGCAGGCGGTGTTATTAAGCTCACAGCTAATGACATGGAGATAGGAATAGAAAGTTATGTTGACGGTACTGTTATAGAGGACGGAAAGGTTGCACTCGAGGCAAAGCTTTTCTCAGATTTCATAAGAAAGCTTCCTGACAGTGACATAACTATAGAGAGTGATAAGGACAGCAAGACACTTATCAAGTGTGAGAGACTTGAGTTCAACATACCTGGAAAGTCAGGAGAGGATTTCTCCAATCTTCCTGTTGTATCAAAGGATAAGTTCATAACCATATCTCAGTTTGCGCTGAGAGAGGTTATCAATCAGACAATATTCTCTATATCAGATAATGAGAACAATAAGCTTATGACCGGTGAGTTATTTGAGGTATCAAACAATAAGCTCAGCGTGGTTTCTCTGGATGGACACAGAATATCCATCAGATATATAGAGCTCAAGGGAGATAATTCAGACATTAAGGTTGTAGTTCCAGGAAAATCCCTCAGCGACATAAGTAAGATCATGAACGGTGGAGTTGATGATCCTGTAAATATTTATTTCACTGACAACAATATATTATTTGAGTTTGACAATACAAAGGTTGTTTCAAGACTGATAGAGGGCGAGTATTTCAGAATAAGCCATATGCTCTCAGTTGATTATCAGATCAAGATGAAGATAAACAAGAGAGAGTTCCTTGACAGTTTGGACAGAGCAACTCTTCTTATAAAGGATTCAGACAAGAAGCCTATCAGACTCAGTATTGATGACAGAACTCTCGGTCTCAAGATCAGTTCTCTCATCGGTTCTCTGAATGAGGAGATAGATATCGAGAAGGAAGGTAACAATCTTGTCATTGGATTTAATCCAAAGCTTATAATAGATGCACTCAGAGTAATTGACGATGAGAATGTAACTATTTATTTCAACAATACAAAATCTCCATGTGTTATCAAGGATGATGCAGAGACATATATCTACCTTATCCTTCCTATGGGAATCAACGAAGAGTAAGAAGGGGTGAGAATATGGAGATAATCAAGTTAAGAGATGAGTTCATAAAGCTTGGACAGGCGCTTAAGGCTGCCGGTCTGGTGGAGTCAGGAGTTGACGCAAAGGAGGTCATAGTTCAGGGACTGGTTGTGGTTAACGGTGAGATAGAGACCAGACGTGGAAGAAAGCTTTATGATGGTGATGAAGTAGAATTTGATGGTGATAAGATAAGTATTCAGAAATAATTGTGGTCGCCATCTTGCAGATGGTGAAGGTTATGTATATAGAGTCGATAGAGCTGAGTAATTACAGAAATTACAGTAATGTGAAAGTAGAATTTGGAAAAAATACGAATATCCTGTACGGCGATAACGCCCAGGGCAAGACAAATATACTTGAATCCATATACATGGCAGCGACTACGAAGTCACACAGAAAAAATACGCAGGATAAAGATATCATAAAGATAGGTGAAGATGAGAGCCATATAAGATTATTTGTCAACAAGAAAGACATATCGCACAAGATAGATATGCATCTTCGAAAGAGCAAAAATAAGGGAGTGGCGATCGATGGCATACCCATAAGGAGGGCCACGGAATTATATGGTCTTCTCAATGTCATATTCTTTTCACCTGAAGATCTGACTATCATTAAAAATGGACCAGCCGAGAGGAGAAGGTTCATGGATCTTGAATTGTGTCAGATAAGCAGATTGTATTATCAGAATCTGGCATCATATAACAGGATACTCAATCAGCGAAATAATCTGTTAAAGCAGATTTATCATAACAGAAGTCTCATAGATACACTGGATGTGTGGAATATGCAGCTTGTGGACTATGGGTCGAGGATAATAAAAGAGAGAAGAAATTTTATCGACATGATGAATGAGATAATTGGGGAGATCCACAGTCATCTCACATCGGGCAAGGAAAAGCTAGAGATAGTGTATGAGTGCAATGTCGATGAAGATAAATTCGATGAGACACTTCAGGAAAAGACTGAGATGGATATCAGATATTCAAGTACACAATCTGGTCCACACAGAGATGATATAAGTTTTCTCATAAATGGAATAGACGCTAGAAAATATGGTTCACAGGGACAGCAGAGAACAGTTGCCCTGTCACTCAAGATGGCGGAGATAAAACTTGTAAAAAGGATAATCAATGATAATCCGATATTGCTTCTGGACGATGTCATGAGCGAGCTGGACACCAGCAGACGTGATGCATTGATAGAAGAGATAAAAGATATACAGACTATCATAA
>OMCE01000892.1_pt1 | contig 13503 bp, 12 predicted proteins | sample 1644981 | NCBI WGS metagenome assembly OMCE01 (sample SAMEA103958151, study PRJEB25191) | human gut metagenome | reverse complement strand
CATAAATCTACCCTTAATCGTGTATTGGATGATAGTTGCGGATTTTAGGAATAATTTGCTCTTCGTCCGTTAAATCTCGCAACTCATTATATGGCGGATTTCCAATAATGATATCAAAGCCGTCCTTAATACCAAACATCCACAATGAATCAAAGAATGTTGAATAGGTGTTTTGGTCAAACATATCCCAAGAAGCAAGTTGTCGAGCTTCCTCATTGCCTACCGCTCCAGTTTTCTTCATCATATTGGCGAGTTCTTGACGCAAGTCATTCACCAGTTGGCGATACTTACGCTTAGTGCGAATCGTCTTTGCCGAGAAGATCTTGTGCTTGGCGAGTTTGAGCGCCTGTTCTTTTTCTTTGATAGCATCGGTATCGAAGAGTTTGGCATCTTTCTTAGCAAGGCCAATGAGGGTGTTAGCCGCAACGAACTTGGCCTCCAGGTTAGGCAATGGGCGAATGCCGAAGTTGTCGGCAGGGTCGTTATTCGTGCGCTGATCAACGACAAGCGAGATAAAGAATCGCAACTTGCTTATCTGGATGGCAATGGGCTGAATATCTACTCCATAGATGCAATGCTCTATGAGGTAGAGTTTGCGGGCGTAGTCGGGACGGTTGATGTTTTCGTCAAAGCTGCGCTCAATGTCGGCAAGAAGTTCTTGACGTTCCTCCTTACTGTCGGCTTGAAAAGCCTCGGTCGTCTCACCCACAGCCAAGTCCATCATCATATTCTTCCACTCCAAATTCTCCGGGTCGATGCGACCGAGAATGTGCACCATCTGTTGGAGCATACCCATGGGAAATGCGCCAGAACCGCAGGCAGGGTCGAGGATGCGGCACTCATAGAGCGACTGCATGATGGACTTACGCAGTTCTGGTGACAGGTCAACAGGGTCGTCGGTGTATTGCAGCAGACGGCGGAACTCCGGCTCTATGTCTTCGCCCACAATGCGCTTGACATGAGCCGTAAGACTCTCGTCCACCATGTATTGCACGATTTCGCGCGGTGTATAGAATGAGCCAGTATTTTTTCTTACAATATCTCTTGTATCAGGAACGTAAGACGCTAGCAGATTCTCAAAAACTTTTCCAAGTAATTCTGGATCAAGAGACACTTCCTTGTCAAAAGGAGTATTCTCTTCTACTGTAAAGTTGTAACGCTTTAGTATGTCTATAATTCCTCTGGCAGAAACATGTTTTTTTCTAACATCATTATAATACTCAGAGAGGTCTATATCGTGTCCTGCCTCTTCTCCAAAGAAGAGGTAGTCTGGGAATATGAGTTTACTGCCGACCTCCTTACGGTCAGAGAATCCATCGTAGTATATGTCATGGTCCTTGTCGTCAAGGCAGTCGAAGAGACCGCCATTGAGAAACGGCACAGTACTATTTGCCAAGTCAACAAAGAGCTGTGGATTCAAGAAGTAACGCTCGTAGCGCATCAGCTTGTTGTTGTCGTAGTCGCCACGGCCATTGCGGAAACGACGCTCCGTCGGCTTAGTGCTGCCCTCCTTCGTAATAGGGCTATTGAGCATGGCAAAGAACAAGTTCTGCAAGATGGCCTTATAATAGACGCTCTCATGCGACTTAAAGCCGAAGAGACCGTCCTTTTGGTGAGGACAGAAGTTCTCTATAAGGTTGTTGGCAATATACTCCTGGTCGAAGAACTCGTCAGGTATCAGATGGCGTTGTTTCAGGAACCAAACGAAAATAAGGCGCGTGATAAGGCGGATGGCGCTCTCGTGGTTATACTTGTCGTTGTCCTTCTCGTCCTTAATATCGTTGGGGAAACGGATAATCTTAATGGCCCAGGCATACCAGTCGCTCAACTCGCGATAGAAATCCTGCGTCAGCGTCTCAACAGAGAATCGGGCACGGAGGTCGCCTTCATCAATGACCCGTCCCTTCTCGTTCAGATATTTGTTGGGAGTATAGTAGGCAATGCCTTCACCGAGCAGAAAACTGTAGCGGTGAGGATTGCTGTAGGTGCGCATGATATGCGTCTCGTCCTTGAGACCGAAACTAATCTCAATGAATGAGAAACGATAGTTGGCGGCATTGTCTTCTGGGACGAAAGCCACCAGGGCACGTTCCTGCATCTCATCGGTCAGCAATCGGAAAGCCTCTTTTGACAATGCCACACGCGCATCGTGGCGCGACGTGTGGCGCACCTCATAGACCACAAGGTCGAGCGAGTCGCATGTGCCCAGTTTCGTAGCCGTGGTTGTATATTTGGTGGCAGTAGCGAGCGGCACATCCTCCACCAGAGGCACAAAGTCTTCTGGAAGGAAGTTGTTTCGCAGGAAACTCACAAACTCCTGCCGATTGTATGCTTTGTTAAATTCCATATGTTCTACTTTTGAAGTTCTTCACTCAAAATCAAAGTCTCTTCGCCCTCATCCACACTGTTCTGGGTGATGATGATGCGGGCAAGATACTCATTTGGTATCTTTTGCGGCAACTCTTTAACATCCTTCAAAGCCAACTGATTGATGTATCTTATTTCGTGGCCAGACAAGGCATCTGCCTTTACCACGATGAGGAGATCGTCGAGATAATCCTTATTCAGCACTTTTGCTTTGGCAAATAATTTGATTTTTGCCAGAGCATTCAGAACATCTTTCTCGTTGTGGTCTTTTGCCTCACCCTGGAATAGGCTGCTCTTCACTTTTTGATAGGTGGCATCAAAATAATCGCTCAGTTCCACAGGTTGTTCAGACGGCTCTGCAGCGAAGATTTTTAGTGCATCCTCGGCTGACAGCATCTTTGGAGCTTCTTCTTCACTGCCTATCTTGAAAACAAAGTCGTTGCCCTTGCGCCCGAACATCAGCACGCCATAATCCGATTTCTCTATCTTGCGTGCAGTTCGAGCACGATGCGGCATTTCGAGAGCCTTCAGATAAGCCTCTGTACCTTTCACTTCGTTGAGAAGTTTTCTGTAAGGCGTGTCCCATGAACTTTCCTCGTTCTTTTGGAACTCCTTGCGATAACGCTCTTTGAAATAAGCCTGCACCTCCTCATCCTTGGTCAGCGCTTTGGTATCCTCACCCATGATGGCATGTATCATGGCCATCTTGAGCGTAGAAATTTCCTTTGTGCGCGTCTCCGCTTCGCCTACATCAGACGGGAAGTAGTTGTAGATGAAGAGTTCGTCAAACACCTTGCGGTTGATACGGTTGATACGACCGATACGCTGAATGACACGTGTGGGGTTGTATGGAATGTCATAGTTGAAGATAGCGCCAGCACGGTGCAGGTTGTAACCTTCAGAGATGGCATCAGTGGCAACAAGTATCTTATAGTCGTCGCGCTGAAGTTCTTTCTTCAATCCGGCATCAAAGTTGGCGCGTATGCGCTCTTTATTGTTGGGAGATGCGTCGGCCGAAGTGTATTTCATCACAGGAAGACCTGCCTCCACCAATTTCTTACCGAGATAATCGATGGTGTCTGCATACTCAGAGAAGACTATAAGCTTACGCTCAGGCTCTTGCTTCAATTTCTTCTTCGCTATTTCGATAAATGAATCAAGTTTTGGATCTTGCTTAATGACATTTTCTTTGCCGAACCACTCTTCGCGAAGGCTTTGAAGCAGATGGATGTCGGCCTTTACATCTTCGATAAAGTTGTCCTCTACATAATTCATATCAATCTCAAAGAAACCGCGACTCTCATATTTATCGAAAGCCTCCTGAATTTCTTCCATGCCGTCGTCGGTATAGAAATCATCCACTTCTGGGAGATTGCCTTTTTTATATACTGGTATCTTATGACGTTTGTCAATCCATGTCAAAAGATGCTCGGCAGACTGAATCATGTAGCCAAGCGACGTTTGGAAGGCTGCCATGGAACTCTCAAAACGAGACACAAGCAAATGGCGCATGAAGCTCGACACGTTGGCCTGACGTCCAATGAGGAGTCCAAACTTGATACCCGTCTTTTCTTCCAGTTCTTGGGCAAGTTGCTCCCTCATGTCCTCTTTGACATAGAGCACGGGTGAGTAACGAGCAGCCTTAAAGCGTGTGATATTATCGGTGCTGCCTTCTGATTTACTGATACGGTCAAGTGTATTGAGATACAGGTCTTTCATCTGACTTAGGTCATAAGTCAGTTCCTCAGGATCATTGGGAATGACGAGTTGTATCTTCTGCCGTTTCAAGTCTTTGGCATAGTCGGGTATGTTTTGCAAGTCAAGGCGTGAACGACGTACCACTAACGGACCGATGATGGAACGAATGGCCTTTGATATATTATTGACTGTAAGTTTAACCTCATCCTCTTCTATTTGTCCCTTGCGTTGTGCTTCGCGCAGTTCTCGATAGCGGTCGATAAGTTGCTTGAATGCTGCACCAAGGTTCTCCACCGTCTTCAATGTGGAATGGGTGGGTATCTGGAACAACTTTATCAGCGAGTAGATGTCGGCAGGCTGGTTGTTGAAGGGGGTTGCTGTAAGGAGCAGCACCTTATTACCGATACAGAGATTGTGAAGCAAAGCATAATCCAAGGTGTATTCGTTGCGGAAACGATGTGCCTCGTCGAGGATAATAAGGAACTTTTCATCGGACTTCTTCAATTCCTGATAATGTAGCAGAGCCTCTTCAATCTTTCCTGCACTGAATACCGATGCCGTAAAACCGAACTCATCACGATACCCTTCCCATTGCTTGCAAAGGTGAGGTGGACACACGATAATGGTGCGAAGGTGCAGGTTGCGCGCCACCGTTGCCGCAATAACACTCTTGCCCAAGCCCACTACATCGGCTATAATAGCACCACTATGGTTTTCCAAAGAGCGAAGAGCTAACTGCACTGCATCCGTCTGATATTTCAGATTGGAATACCTGCCTTCCGTAATGTCGTAAGGAGTAAGAAGGTTCTCTTTTGTCGGAATATTGAAGTACTCATGGAGCACACGAATAAACATGAGGTATGGAGAGAATAGCGTGTCATACCAGATGTGTGCCATAACCTTGTTGTTCCATTCGTCAACATTAGTCTGGTCGGCAATAACAACTGCATCGCGCCACAACTCCTCAAAAATCTCGTGTCCCTCGTCATAGTCGGCCTTATCATTGAAACGTGCATTGAGCTCCAAACGACCTTGCATACCTTGGTATGACAGATTACTTGAACCTGTTATCATCACGCCTGGCAGTTCCCCACCCTCGTTCATCGACTCATTATAGACAAAGAGATACATCTTTGAATGGCAAGGATCAAGCGTCTTGCGGATTTCCAATGTGCCATCAAGTATCTTGGCATAGAACATCTTAAACTGTTCTATCTTCTCTGCAGTATCAAGAAAATCGGTATCATTGAACGCTTTGACAAACTCGCTATAGTATTGTTCCTTCAATACGCCACGTGAAAGAAGCTTCTGCCGAAAGTTCTCAACCTCACAAACATGCTTGGAAATTTGAATCTCTATGTCCAAGCCGACAAGGATGCGGATGTGCTTACTCTTCAAATTTTCGGAGAGTTGCACATAGCCGGAATAGTAAAAATAGCCCACAAGAAAATCTACGGCATCTGTTTTGGGAAGAATGCCGTTTATGATGTCCGAGAGAAACTTGTCTTTATTTGTAATGAAGTTGCTGCTCATATTCTTTTACTGCTTAACGAATCTTACTAATTGGATGTCATCATTTATGGATGAGTTCAGAAGGTCTTTTACATCAACGTTAAGACACTCTGCTATTTGGTAAAGTGCTTCAAGACTTGGCTGACTGGTATTTGTACACCATTTTGAAACGGGTGCCACATCTTTCTTTAACTCATGCGTTAACCATAGATTGGTATGCTTCGTCTCCGCACAAACCGCCTTTATGCGGTTCATATCCTTGCTCATCGTGCTATGATTTAGATTGTTTGACTACAAATTTATATAAAATTTTCGAATTATAAGCTAGTTTGGATAAAAAACAGAAATGAATATCTCCGAGCTGCGAACTATTACCGCTACGCGGGAACATCATTACCGCAATGCGGTAACATTGTTACAGTACTTCGGTAACATCATTACCACGAAGCTGTAACAATCAATCACAAAACTAATCACGCATAAAAATAATCGCTGCAATATGTAATAAACACCGAAAGCTTACGTTTACTAAATATAAAACATCTCTAAAACGTATAAAATAGCTCTGCCTATGAAGTATTTTACTAAAGAAGAACTACAGCCTTCGGAAAAGACGCTGAGCTTTATCCGACAGATTGCCTACTCCTACAGATTGGCGCAGGCGAACAACCGCAACAAACCGTATTGCGTTAGTTAAAGAAAACAACACCCTCGTCAACTTGCCGACTCGTTAGCTCGCGCAAGTTGAGAGCTTACAAAATCGAAAACAAAAGAAAGGAAACAAAAAAGGAAATGGAAACTCTCATATCACCTTCGCTTCTCTCAGCGAACTTCATCGACTTGCGTTCGGACATCGACATGATAAACCGCAGCGAGGCCGACTGGCTGCACCTCGACATCATGGACGGCGTGTTCGTGCCTAACATCTCGTTCGGATTTCCCGTCATACAGGCTGTTGCAAAGGAGTGCAAGAAGCCGCTCGACGTTCACCTGATGATTGTGCATCCAGAGAACTACATCAAGCAGGTGGCTGCTACGGGCGCCATGATGATGAACGTACACTACGAGGCGTGCACTCACCTGCACCGCACCGTTCAGGAGATTCACGCTGCAGGCATGAAGGCTGGCGTGACGCTCAACCCGCACACTCCGGTGAGCATGCTCGAGGACATCATCTGCGATGTGGACATGGTGCTGCTGATGAGCGTCAACCCTGGCTTCGGCGGACAGAAGTTCATACCCAACTCGGTAGAGAAGACGAAGCGCCTGCGCCGCCTCATCGACGAGTCGGGCAGCAAGGCTCTCATACAGATAGACGGCGGCGTAGACGACAAGTCGGCTCCGCTGCTCGTGGCTGCTGGTGCCGACGTGCTCGTGAGCGGCAGCTACGTGTTCAAGGCTGCAGACCCTATCGCTACGATACACGGTCTGAAGCATTGCCTCTAAGCAAAGTTATTGCTGGCTGTCCAGCACTCTATAAAGCATAAAAAGCGGAAACCTTCATTGTAAAGGTCTCCGCTTTTTCTATTTTACATTACTATTAACGCTTGTCTTTTACATTGCCATTCACGCTTTGTCTTTCACATCATTCTCTCTTTTTACGGCATCACCCTGCAAAGCGTTTTCGTGAACGCCAGAGACGGCACGACCGCTCGGATCGTTCATGTTCTTCCACGCCTCGTCCCACTCCAGAGCCACTGCTGTAGAGCAAGCCACACTTGCCTCGTGAGGCACGCTGCGGGCCGCACTCTCGCTCGGGAAATGCTCTTCGAAGATGGAACGGTAGTAATACTCCTCCTTGCACAGCGGCGTGTTGATGGGGAAACGCTCTTCGGCATGCGCCATCTGCTCGTCGGTGACAGCCTCTGACGTTATCTTCTTCAAGGTGTCAATCCACGAGTAGCCTACGCCGTCGCTGAACTGCTCCTTCTGTCGCCACGCCACCTCCTCAGGCAGCATGTCCTCGAACGCCTCACGCACGATGCGCTTTTCTATAGACGCCTTGGGGTCGGCTTCGCCCGACCGAGATGCTGGGAGAACGCTGCACATCTTAGCCTTGGGATTGGTGCGCATAGCCACATCAAGAAACTCCTTGTCGAGGAACGGCACACGACCTTCCACGCCCCACGCCGAGAGACTCTTGTTGGCACGCAGACAGTCGTACAGATGCAGCTTCGAGAGCTTGCGCACGGTCTCCTTATGAAACTCCTCTGCCGAAGGAGCCTTGTGGAAGTAGAGGTAGCCACCGAAAATCTCGTCGGCTCCCTCGCCCGAAAGCACCATCTTTATGCCCATCGACTTTATCACACGCGCCAGCAGATACATCGGCACGGAGGCACGCACGGTAGTTATATCGTAGGTCTCGATGAAGTAGATAACGTCGCGCAGGGCGTCCAGTCCCTCCTGAATGGTATAGTTGATTTCGTGATGCACCGTGCCTATGTGGTCGGCTACCAGACGCGCCTTCGCCAAGTCGGGCGCTCCCTTGAGTCCCACGGCAAACGAGTGGAGACGCGGCCACCAGGCACGGCTTCTGCTGTCGGTCTCTATACGGCGTTCGGCGTAGCTCTCGGTGATGGCGCTGATAACGCTGCTGTCGAGTCCGCCCGAGAGCAGCACTCCGTAGGGCACGTCGCTCATCATCTGGCGTTTCACGGCAGCGCAAAGACTCTTACGTATTGCGTCGCTGCTCGCCGTGTTGTCCTTCACGTTGTCGTACTCCATCCAGTCGCGCTTGTACCAACGCTTCATTCCGGGGTCCTTGCTCCAGTAGTAGTGGCCCGGCAGAAAAGGCTCATAACTCTCGCACTCACCCTCCAAGGCCTTAAGCTCGCTTGCCACAAACACCTTTCCGTCGGCGTTGTATCCTATATAAAGAGGTATGACGCCTATATGGTCGCGGGCGATGAGGAAAGCGTCCTGCTCCTCGTCATAAAGAGCGAAGGCGAAGATGCCGTTCAGATCTTCGAGAAAGTTGACGCCCTTGTCGCGATAAAGCGCCAGAATAACCTCGCAGTCGCTGCCCGTCTGGAAATCATAACGCCCCTTGTATCTTTCTCTTATCTCCTTGTGGTTGTATATCTCACCGTTCACAGCCAGCACCTGCTTGCCGTCGGGCGAGAACAGAGGCTGACCTCCACTCTCCGGGTCGACAATGCTCAGTCGCTCGTGCGCCAGTATGGCGCTTCCCGAACAATGAATGCCGCTCCAGTCAGGACCGCGGTGACGTATCTTCTTGCTCATGCCAAGCGCCTTGGTGCGCAGCTCTGGCGTCTGCTCCTTAACGTTGAATATTGCTACTATTCCGCACATAATAATCTCTATCTAATTGTAAATAAAACTACAAAAACATTCAATTCACTCAAAGCGACTGCAGGTAGCTATCCACCTTCTGCGCCGCATCGCGACCGCTTGCCATAGCTCTCACCACAAGCGAGGCTCCGTTCAAGGCATCGCCGCAGACGAAGACGTTCTCCGGATAGTCGGGATGCTGCGGTTTGAGGAAGCCCATCGCAAGGAAGCAAGCCTCGCACTTTATCACCTCTGGGTCGCCAGCCTCAACCATTGTCGGACGGCCACCTTCAGGGTTTGGCTGCCAATCGATGGGCTGCACTCTAACGCCGCACAATCTGCCGTTCTTGCCTATAAACTCCAGCGTGTTGATGTTCCAGCGGCGCGTACATCCCTCCTCGTGGCTCGACGTGGTCTTGAGCACGCGCAGAGCGTTATCCACCAGCTCATGACTCTTGCCTCCATGTATGTTCACCACCATGCCTACGCCGCACGCATCGTGCTCGTAGGCTGAGGTATACAATCCTTGTTTTGCGTCCATAATATTATGTTGGTTGATACCTTAAAACATCTTCTTACTCGAAGGAACTTATAAGATGTGTTTTCGGCTACAAAAGTAAGACTATCAATAAAAACACGCAAATATCAAGACAGATTTTTACATCGAAAGCTAATATTTTGTTACAAATTCGACAAAACACATAACATTTTTATGCTATATGCAACAAATACGAGCAAAATACGAAGAGGGTATAAGCTCATGACTATTTGCCTATCGTGTATCTAACGCCCAGATTAAGGTTGAAGTTGAGGGGCTTCTCCTTGTATATCGTGCTGAGCGTGGAGCGGTCGTCGAAGTAGTAGCTCACGCCAGGCTCGACGTAGACGCCTACATTGCGGAGCACGTCGAACTGCGCTCCGAGGGCTGCGTTGACGGAGAGCTGCCAAGGCTTCGCAGCCACGTCCTCCGCTTCGTGCTTCTTCTTCTCGCCGCTTATCACGTACTCGTGTGTCGTCTTGCCCGACACACACTTCTCCGTTAGCAGTCCGGCTGAGGCGTAGACGCTCAGTCGGCGATAGCCGAAGGCGCGATACTTCACGTTGAGCGGAACGCCGATATAGTCGAGCTTCTGACTGCCCGACGAGTAGTTGTCCTTCGTGCCGTCTTTCATGTCCGACGAGAGTCGCGTGTAGCTCACGCCGCTTTCCACGCTGAGTCGGTCTGTAAGGCGATAAGCGACGTTGAGCCCTACGCGCACCGGCAGCCGGTGCTTGTACTCGGTCTTTACGCTCTTGCCTTGGTTGAAGATGCCGATGCCGAGCTGCGGATTGTCTGCCCATATCACGTCGTCCGGACCTACGGCTTCGACGTACGTAGCGGTAGAATTGGTGACTGACGATGCGCCCATGCCGGTCGTGGCGCTGGTGGATAGTGTCCAGCGAGCCGCAGCGCCTTCATGCCTGCCACGACTGTTGTCGGCTGGCGTGTATGCAAGCAGAGATGTTGAGGGGGTGTGGGGTTGTGATGTTGAGGGGGTGTGGGGTTCAGATGTTGAGGGGTTGAGGGGTTGAGATGTTGAGGGGTTGAGGGGTTGAGATGTTGAGGGGTTGAGATGTTGGGATGTTGAGGGGGTGAGATGTTGAGGGGTTGTGGGGTTGTGGGGTTGAGATGTTGAGGTGTTGAGATGTTGAGGTGTTGAGATTTGTGCAGATTCGTCGTTCTGCGTCTGAGCGTACACAGCAGCGGGCGTTACGCCATTCTTAGCTACACGCACGCCGGCGAGGTTCGTTGCAACAATTGATGCGGTTGCAGGCTTAGACGCAACGTACCGGCTATTGTCGGATGCGACCGTGCCTCCTACGGCAATCATTCCGTCGCCGCCAGCCTGTTTCACGCCATTGACAGTCTCCTTTCCGCCGTCGGCGAAATACTGGTATCCAACAACAAGGGCAAGACACGCTGCGGCTGCACACGCCGTGCGGCGCAGAGCGGGCTGCAGGACGAAAGGCGTCTGGCGCTTCTCCGCCTGGGCACGCTCCGTCTGAGCCATACGCTGGTGTATGGCTTCCCAGAGTCCGTCGGGAGCATCGGTCTCGAAGTTGCCGAGGCGGTCGTGTATGTCTTCTTTCCAATTTCGCTTCATAGTAGAAAGGAATTACTGGTTCTGTATTGTTTTATCTTTCTTGCGAGCATCGCCTTCGCCTTGTGCAGCTGCGATGCCGACGTGCTCTCCTTTATGCCGAGCAGCGAGGCTATCTCCTTATGGCTCTTGTCGTCGACGACGTAGAGGTTGAACACCGTGCGGTAGCCGTCGGGCAGTTCGCGCACGAAGCGGTGGAGCACGTCGGTGGGTATGCCTTCGGTCTGCAGGTCGGTGTCGGGCACGTCGTTTGGCAGGTCGGCTATGTCTACGAAGTCGAGCCGGCTACGGGCGCGCAGAAACTTCAGCGTCTCGTTGAGCGCAATCTTCGCCATCCAGCCCCTCAGCGATCCCTTGCCGCGATACTCGAAGGAGGCTATCGAGGAGAATATCCTAAGGAACGACTCCTGCAGAACGTCTTTTATGTCCTCATCATCGGTGAGATAGCGCGAGCACAAGGCAGACAGATAGCGCACGTGGAGCCGGTAGAGCGGCTCCGCGGCAGACGTGTCGCCCTGCTGCATGCGTTGCAGCAGGCGCTCCTCGCTATCAGACTTGTGAAATGAGAATCGGAACATTCTGAGGGTTTATGTGGTGAAAGGTTAATCGACGAAACGCGACTTCATGATGTCGCCGGTGTACATAGCGCTCTTGCCGCTGTGCACATCGCTCTTGTGCATCTTCAGCGGGAACTCCATCGACTTCTTGCCGCTGAACGACTTCCAGTTGAGCTTTATCTTCACTTCCTCGGGATGGTCGGGCCACATGCTGTTGAGGTCGAAGGCGATGAGCGCGTCGCCCAGCACGCCGCTGATGTCGCCCTGAGCGTTGTGGCGAAGGTCGAACTCGTATACATTATCCTTGTTGACGCCGCCCACGAGATTGATGATGTGCTTGCCGCCGCCCCAGATGGTGCGCAGGCGCAATGTGAGGTAGCCGTCTTCAGCCACCGTCACCCAGTCGCGCACAATCTCTATGCCGTCGTTGCCGTACAGCTTATCGTCGTCGCTGCCCTTCGACGCTACAGGCTGCTTGGTGCGTATGCTGTCAATCCAGTTGACGCGCACGTTGCGCAGGTTGCCTGTGGCGCCCTCCTCGTACTCGTAGTTCACGAGCGCACGCACCTTCTTATCGCCGAAGGGCGAAGCCTTCATGTTGGTAGGAAAGAGCACGGTCTGGTCGTCGAGTTGCAAGCGGAACGACTCGGAGGTGACGGGATATACGGTGACGAGCGCCGTAGGACGCTGCACATTATAGTTGTCCGAATCCATATCGCAGGAAGTCAGACCGAACACTGAGGCTAAGAAGCCCAAGACTAAAACAGAGAGTTTTCTTGTTTTCATATCACTTTTCTTTTTTTGGTTTTCTATCTTTATGCTTATTGTTCAGCCGATTTAAGAATCGGTTTCAACCCATTAAATCGCAATAGATAGGAAACCTTGCCTGAGAAACTGAAAAAAAACACATTTACCGCAAACTGGTAATACCATTACCGCAAACCGGTAACACCATTACCGCATAGCAAAAACACGGTTACCGGTGCGTGGTAACATCGGCAAATTGAACAGCTAACAATGCAAATCGTAGGAGGCTACGGCAAGAATGCCGTAGCCTCCTACTATAAGTAAAAGCTACACCTCACCTTACACCAGCTGCAGCGAGATGCCGTTGCTCTTCGCCATGCGTCGCATGTTGAGCAGGGCGTAGCGCATACGTCCGAGTGCGGTGTTGATGCTCACGCTCGTGGTGTCGGCAATCTCCTTGAACGAGAGTTGCTGGTAGAAGCGCATGTACACCACCTCGCGCTGTATAGGCGGCAGCATGTCGAGAAGACGGCGCACGTCGCTCATCACCTGACGGTTGACGTAGGTGTTCTCGATATTGCCCTCCACAAGGTCGTCGCCACCTATATTAGAGAGGTCGTTGTCCTTTCCGGCTTTCAAGATGCAACGCGACGACTGGTCGCGATACCAGTCCATGATGGCGTTGTGGGCGATACGCATCACCCACGCACCGAACTTGCCGCTGACGACGTAGCGGCCCTCCTGGAGACGGGTGATAACCTTTATGAAGGTCTCCTGAAAGATGTCATCGGCGGTCTCGCGGTCGTGAACCACGAAAAGGATGTATGAGAAAAGGTTCTGCTGATTGCGCGAAAGCAACAGATCGAAAGCCTTGTTATTCCCATCGACGTATGATAAGGCCAACTCCTCGTCGGTCATATCCTTTAAATTCTTCATTTTCTTAATCGTTTTTTGTTAAGTAAATGTGCTTCGATAGGCAATAAACTGGGGCTTTTAAAATGAATAATAATGTTGCTTTGCATTAACGCATAGGCAAAGTTAAACTATTTTAATGAAACGCCCAAAGAATTAGCAGAGTTTTTTGAATTGTACGGGATTTTTCACCTTATTGTAATTGCTTTTCTCGCTTAGAATGTATCCTAAAATCCGCAACTATCATCCAATACACGATTAAGGGTAGATTTATGAGT
>OMCE01000887.1_pt1 | contig 13581 bp, 13 predicted proteins | sample 1644981 | NCBI WGS metagenome assembly OMCE01 (sample SAMEA103958151, study PRJEB25191) | human gut metagenome | reverse complement strand
CCATGCCGAACCCAACCAACAACAAGCTCGTCGACAGCAAGACCATCGCGGCCCTGTTCGACATGACGCCCCGCCGAGTGCAGCAGCTCACCAAGGATGGCGTCATCGCCGCGGTCAAGGAAGGCAACGCCAACCGCTATGACCTGCTGCCGACGATCCAGAGGTACATCCGATACCTGACGGCCAAGGCCAACGGCCGGGAGCCGTCGAAGAAGGACAGCGAGATCGAGGGCCGGCGTCTGGAGGCTGAGGCTGACCTCAAGCGCAGCAAGGCAGACATCGCCGCCCTCCAGCTCAGTGAGCTCGAGGGCACCATGCACCGCAGCGAGGACGTCGAGGCTGTGATGACCGACCTCGTCTACAATATCAGGTCGATGCTCGTGGCCCTGCCGGGCCGTCTGGCCGTCGACGTCACCGGCGCAGCAACACCAGCCGAGGCGTCTGAGATCATCCGCACAGAGGTCTGCAAGATCCTGACGGAGCTGGCCGGTTATAAATACGATCCCGAGGTGTACGCCCGGCGAGTAAGGGATCGGGAAGGCTGGAGCGAGCAGCTCGCCGATGACGCGGACGACTAAAAAAGCCGCCGCGAAGCTCAATACCGCCATCGCCGGAGCGGTCAAACGCTTCGCCCCGCCTGAGAGCCTGACCGTGGACGAGTGGGCAGACAAGCACCGCCGCCTCTCCCCGGAAAGCTCAGCCGAGGCCGGCCCGTGGCGTACCAAGCGCACCCCGTACCTCGAGGAGCCCATGCGGGCCTTTACGGATCCGAAGGTGCACAAAATAGTCATGGTGGCCGCCTCTCAGGTCGGCAAGTCTGAGCTCGAGCTCAACATCATCGGCTACATCATCGACCAAGACCCCGGCAGCATCCTCTACGTCCACCCGACCATCGACGACGCCCGGAAGTTCAGCCGCCTCCGCGTGGCCCCTATGATCCGCGACAGCAAACCCCTGAAGGCGAAGGTGCACGACGTCAAGGCCAAGGACAGCGGCAACACGATCCTCCAGAAGTCGTTCCCGGGCGGGATGCTCACCCTGACCGGCTCCAACAGTGCCTCGGCTCTGGCCTCCACGCCTGCCCGCTATATCATCGGCGACGAGCGCGACCGCTGGGCGACCAGCGCCGGCACCGAGGGCGACCCGTGGGCGCTGGCCGAAGCACGTCAGGCCACATTCTACAACGCCAAGGCGGTCGAGGCCTCCACCCCGACCATCAAGGGCAACAGCAACATCGAAACGAGTTTTTACCAAGGCACGCAGGAACGCTGGTGCCACCGCTGCCCCGAGTGCGGGGAGTACAGCGAGATCGTGTTCGACAATATCCACTTCGACCCGGAGGTCAAGAGGATCCGCGGGAAAAAGTCGTGGAGCCTCAAGAGCGGCGTCTCGTGGAGCTGCCCGGCGTGCGGCTGCTTGATCCCCGAGGACACCATGCGAAAGCAGCCTGCCAAGTGGATCGCCGACAACCCGGACGCCTACAAGAAGGGCGTCCGTTCTTTTTGGCTCAATGCCTTCTCGAGCCCGTGGACTCCGTGGGAGAAGATCGTCCTCAAGTTCCTCGACGCCAAGGATGACCCGCAGCGCCTCAAGGTCGTCTACAACACCCTGCTCGGCCAACTGTGGGAAGATCGCGGCGACCTCGAGGACGAGGACACCATGCTCGCCCGCCGTGAGGACTACGGCACCCGCCCGGACGGCACCCCTGTGGAGCTGCCTGACGGCGTGCTCGTGCTGACCTGCGGCGTCGACACTCAGGACAACCGCCTCGAATACGAGGTAGTCGGCCACGGGAAGTACGGCGAGACGTGGGGCGTCGTCAAGGGCTACATCATGGGCCGGCCAGACACCCCGGAGGTCTGGCAGCGACTCGACGACGTGGTCGACCACGTCTACAAGTTCAAAAACGGCCGCGGCCTGAAGATCTCCATCACCTGCGTCGACTCCGGCGGCCACTTCACCCAAGAGGTCTATGAGGCGTGCCGGGCCCGCGCCGGCAAGCGCGTCTTTGCCATCAAGGGCAAGGGCGGCGACGGCATCCCCTTCGTCTCGCCCCCGAGCAAGGTGCCAATCCGCGACAACAAGCGGATCACCTGCTGGCTCTACACCATCGGCGTCGACGCCGGAAAGGCGACGATCATGGCTAATCTGAAGGTGCAGGAGCCCGGGCCAAAATACTGCCATTTCAACCGGCACCCCGACGCCGGCTATGACCTCAATTTTTTCAACGGGCTCCTCTCCGAGAAGCTGGTGCTCACGCACACGCGCCGCGGCGACCGCTGGGCGTGGGAGAAGCTGCCCGGGCACAACCGCAACGAGGCCCTCGACTGCCGCGACTACGCCAACGCCGGCCTCAAGATCATCAACCCCGACATGGACGCCATCGAGCGCCGCCTGCAAGGACTGGAGGAAAAACCGAAGGCCCCGCAACAGCGACGGCAGCGGCAACGGCACAACCGGGCCGACGCCTTCGACGACTGGTAAGGAGGACAGACCACAATGAGAAAGACCCGCGAACAAATCGAGTACCAGCTCTCCATCAAGAGGAACCGGCTGGAGCTCTACCTGAAGCGAGAGGCCGAGATGCTGGACGGAGGCGTCCAGAGCTACGGCATCGGCTCGCGCAATCTGGCCCGCTACAACACCGACCTCGGATCCATCCGGGCCGCCATCAAACAGCTCGAGGCAGACATCGAAGCCCTCGAGGCCGCACTGAACGGCGAGAAGCCGCGAAAAGCTGTGGGAGTAGTGCCCCGAGACTGGTGAAAGAAGCCCCGAAAGGGGCTTTTTTCATAGGCCGACGCCGGGAGTTTTCGCTCCTTTTCTCCCGACTCGGCCATCTTCACCATGAAGGAGGTGAGCACCATCAGCAAAAGAAAAAGCAGAAGCCGCCCACAGAACAGGCGGCAGCAGCCGCGCCCTGTGAATAAGGGCTACGGCGACGCCGGCGCGAGCTGGCACAAGAAGGCGACCAAGGGCTTCAGAGCTATGAGCGGCAGCCCGAAGGAGGACATCGACGCCAACAACTACACCCTGCGGCAGCGTGCCCGGATGCTTTACATGGCGGCCCCGATCGCCACCTCTGCCATCCGCACCAACCGCACCAACGTCGTCGGCATCGGCCTCCAGCTCAAGAGTCGGATCGACCGCGAGGCGCTCGGCATGACGCAGGAGGCCGCCGACGCATGGCAGGCTCAGGCCGAGCGTGAGTTCGCTCTCTGGTCTGAGAACAAAAGGGCGTGCGACGCCACCGGCGTCAACAACTTCGCAGCCATGCAGCAGCTCGCACTCTCCTCGTGGCTGGTCAGCGGCGACGTGTTCGCCGTCGTGAAGCAGTACGAGCCGACGCTACTCACGCCCTACTCGCTACGCCTGCACCTGATCGAGGCCGACCGAGTCGCCACGCCAACGACCTCCGGCATCATCACCCCGATGCTGCTGACCACCGGCAAGGCGGCCAACGGCAACACCATCTACGACGGCGTCGAGGTGAACGGCGACGGCCAGATCGAGGCGTACCACATCCGCAGCACCTACCCCTTCGAGCTCGGCAGCACGACGACAACGTGGGCCCGTGTTCAGGCATACGGCGAGCGGACTGGCCTGCCGAACATCCTGCACGTCATGGAGAGCGAGCGCCCGGATCAATACCGCGGCGTCAGCTATCTCGCGCAGGTCATCGAGCCCCTGCTCCAGCTTCGCCGCTACACCGAGAGCGAGCTGACTGCGGCGGTCGTCGAGTCGTTTTTCACGGCCTTCATCAAGACCGAGGCAGGCGCCGGCGACAACCCGTTCAACGAGGTCGGGAGCAGCCTGCCGGAGGTGAGCCGAGATCCTAACGAGTACGAGATGGGCCCCGGCCAGATCAACATCATGGAGCCCGGCGAGGACGTGACCTTTGCAGACCCCAAGCGGCCGGCCAGTGGCTTCAACACCTTCCTGCGCGCCATCTGTGAACAGGTGGGCGCCGCACTCGAGATCCCGGCCGACCTTCTGCTCAAGAGCTTCAACAGCTCGTACAGCGCCAGCCGCGCCGCCCTGATGGAGGCGTGGAAGGCGTTCCGCATGAGGCGCAAGTGGTTTGTCGATGACTTCTGCACGCCGGTATATGAGATCTGGCTCTCTGAAGCCGTCGCCCGCGGCCGCATCAGCGCCCCGGGCTTCTTCGCAGATCCGGCGATCCGCGCCGCATACCTCGGCGCCGAGTGGATCGGCCCCTCTCAGGGACAGCTCGACCCGACGAAGGAGATCACGGCCGAGATCCTCGCCATCGGCGAAGGCATCACGACCAGAGAGCAGGCGACCATCCGACTCAACGGCGGTCAGTGGGACGCCAACGTCGACCAGCTCACTCGGGAAAACGAGAAGCTGCGCGCAGCGCAGGGGCAGGTCGACCAGAGCACAGCGGCCAGCGGCACGATCTCCGCAGCTCTGCGGGAGGCAATCGTCGCCGAGGCCATCAAAAGCATCAAGGAAGGAGACAAGCATGAGAACGCATAACACTCCCCGGCTCTGCGCCGGGCCTCAGACTGCGGGCACGCCGATCAAGTTCTGGAACGTCGCCAGCATCGGAGACGACGAGGGCGAGATCACCCTCTACGGCGACGTCGTGAGCCGTCAGCCTGTGGACTGGTGGACGGGCGAGCCCGAGCCCGGCCTCTACATCGCGCCCGAGAGCTTCATGGAGGATCTCGCGGCCGTCAAGGGCAAGAGCAACATCACCATCAAGATCAATAGCTGCGGCGGCGACCTCTACACCGGCATCGCCATCCACAACGCCATCAAGGGCCTGACCGGCCACAAGGTCGTCGTCGTGGAAGGCATCGCGGCCAGCGCGGCCAGCGTCATCGCCTGCGCGGGCGACGAGGTACAGGTCTATCCCGGCAGCATGGTGATGATCCACGGCGTCGCCGGGCTGCTCTACGACTACTACACCCTCGCAGACCTGAAGAAGCTCCAGAAGGACTTCGACGCGAGCGAGCGGGCCATCGCGGAGATCTACCACGCCAAGACCGGCCTCGAGGTCGACCAGCTCCGCAGCATGATGACCCGCGAGACGTGGATGGTCGGGCAGGAGGCCATTGACAACGGCTTTGCCGACACCCTGCTCACAGACGAAGGCCCCGACGTCACCCTGAGCGCCGACAAGAAGGTGCTCCTCGTCGCCGGCATCCGGCACGACGTCAAGGGCTTCAGACACATCCCGGGGACGATCCCCATCGACAACAGCATCCATGCCGCCCCTGCGGCTGGAAATAAACACGCGGCCGCCAAGAACGACGGCCCCAAGAAGGAGGACAACAAGACCATGACCCTCGAAGAAATGAGAGCACAGCACCCCGACGTCGTGGCTCAGATCGAGCAGCAGGCGGCCGAAACTGCCAGAACGCAGGAACGCGCCCGCATCGAGGCCATCGACAGCATCGCCGCAAGTGTGGGCGACGCGCAGCTCGTCAGGGACGCCAAGTACGGCGAGACCCCCTGCACCGCTGAGCAGCTCGCGCTCAAGGCTATGCAGAAGCAGGCGGCCCTCGGTGCCAAGCACCTGAAGGACGCCAAGGCTGACAACGACGAGTCCGGCGCTGCCGGCGTCGGCGCTGCCCCTAACGGCGGCGAGGAAGGCAGCGAAAACGACGACAAGGCAAAGGTGGACGCCATCGTCGGCCTCTACAACTCCACCAAGTCTCAGAACGGAGGTAAGAAGTAATGAGCAAGAGACTGGACGAAAACCTCGGCAACGTCGGCTATGACGGCCTGATCGTTGCCAACGAGCCCGTCGCTGATGTGTTCACCGTGACCATCCGCAAGGAGGCCACCGCCGCAGCCACCTATAAGCGCGGCACCGTGCTGGCCCTGTCTGCCGGCACCGCCGACAACGGCAAGCTGGTGATCCTCGGCTCCACCGCGACCACCAACGAAACCCTGACCGCCAACTGCATCCTCGCCGAGGACGTGGAAGTCGGCACCACCGCGGACGTGACCGTGCTGGCCTACCGCACCGGCCACTTCGCCCGCAACAAGCTGGCCGTCGCAAGCGGCTACATCCTGAAGGCGACCGACGAGGAGGAGCTGCGCAAGGCCGGCATCCTGCTCTCCGACGCCATCGAATACTAAGAGAAGGAGGACAACAAAATGCCTTTTAACTTCTACGACACCCACACGCTGCTCATGGCCGTGCAGCAGCTCACCCCTGCTGCGACCTTCCTGCGTGACCGCTACTTCCCCACCAACGACGCGAGCGACATCTTCGCCACCGACGACGTGCTCGTCGAGTTCCGTGACGGCAGCAAGAAGCTGGCGCCCTTCGTGGCCCCTCGCAAGGGCGGCGTCACCGTCCTGCGCGCCGGCTACAATATGGAACGCTACACCCCGCCCTTCGTGGCTCCCCGTCGCGTCCTGACCCTCGACGAGCTGCGCAAGCGCGGCTTCGGCGAGGCTCTCTACTCTCAGCTCACCCCTGAGCAGCGCCAGCAGACCCTCATCCTGCGCGACGCTGACGAGCTGGGCGAGCTCATCACCAACCGCGAAGAAGCGATGGCCGCCGAGACCATGCTGACCAATGGCTGCGTGATGAAGCACATCGCCGACGACGTCGACAAGGCCGACGAGATGGAGATCCGTTTCTACTCCGAGGCCAGCAACCCCGCGACCTACACCCCGACGGCCAAGTGGGACGCCACCGGCGGCAAGATCCTGAAGGATCTGGAGGCCATGATCCGTATGCTGACCAAGCGCGGCCTCCGCGCTTCTGATCTGGTCTGCTCCCCGGACGTGGCTGACACCATCATCAATGACGCGGCCGTGCAGAAGCTCCTCGACAACCGCCGCATCGAGATCGGCAACGTGGAGCCTGAGCTGCTGCCTGACGGCGCTGCCATCGTGGCCCGCCTGAACGTCCTCGGCCGCATCATCAGCGTCATCTCCTACGACCTGACCTACACCGACGACGAGGGCAACGACAAGCTCTACATCCCGTCCGGCAAGTGCGTCCTCACCGCTCCCGGCGCTGGCCGCACCGCCTACGGCGCCGTCTCTCAGGTCGAGCAGAGCGACGGCGAGTTCCACACCTACGCCGGCCGCCGCGTGCCGAAGTATGTGAGCAGCGCCGAAGGCAACAGCCGCACGCTGACCATCTCCAGCCGCCCGCTGATGATCCCCAACAACAAGAACCCGTTCATCGTTGCGGACGTCCTGACGGACTGAGCGCAGCAGAAAGGAGCAGAGCATGATCCAGATCATCAAGGGCACCTTCGGCTACTATAACGGCCGCAAGGTGATCCCCATCACTGAAGCAGACGGCCCTCAGAAGTTCGACGACGAGCTGGAGGCCCGTCTGGTGAAGGAAGGCGTCGCCAAGTACATCGGCGAGCTGGGCGAGACTGCCGAGCAGCCCGCACCCGCTCCCGGCGACGACGCCGACGAGCCTGCCAGCACCAACACAGCGGCCGACGAGGCCCTTGAGTACAACGAGGACATGAAGCTCGACGAGCTGAAGGAAGTGGCCGCGCGCTATGGCGTGGACGCCTCTGCTATGCGCAAGAAGGCCGACGTCATCGCTGCCATCGAGGCCGCCAAGGCCGAGCAGCCTGATGACGGTGCCGACGACGAGGAGCCCCCTCAGATCGGCGCCGCCGATCCCGTCTGATGGCCTTCAGCTTCAAGGCGATGGTCGAGGCTGACCGTCGGCGCACGTTTCTCAATCTCGACGAGTTCGGTGAGAAGCACACCGTCGAAGGCAGAGCCATCGCCGCCGTGCTGGACGACAACGCCCTGAAGGAACGCCAAGGGGGGCAAGAGCTGAGCGTCGCGGAGTCCTCTCTGCTGCTTTACGCAGCGGTCGAGGATCTGCCCGCTCGGCGCCCGGCGGGCGAAGGGCTCAACGTCGACGGCCGCGAGTACATCGTCAACGACTGGAGCGAGGACATGGGGATCGCCACCGTGGCCCTCGGCCAGACTGTCACCATGTAGGAGGTGCCCCATGTCCATCGTCAACAGCATCGAAACCGTCCGGGACTGGCTGACCGCCGAGGTCTGCCCTCTGGTCAAGCTGAAGCTCCCCGACGACAACGCAACGGACGCCTCCTACCCATACAAGCTGGTAAACCCGGCCGCGTTCTCGCTTTTCGTACCATCGAAGGACAGGACGCCCCCGAACATCGCCGCGCCGATCCCGTCGGTCTGCGTGCAGATCGTTCAGGGCGACGACGACCTGCTCCAGAGTGCCCGAGACATCAAGATCCGGCTCTGCTTCTCAGCGTGGGATCCCGGCTACCACGGGCCCGACATCTTCAAGCCGAAGGGCGACGGCAGCGGCACCTACATCCAGCAATACAACGAGGCGGCGGCCTCCTACTTCGTGAAGAACGGAGAGGGCTGGCGTGACGCATGGAATTTTGTGGACACAGCTCTCCGGCTGATTGAAAACGCCGAGTACCTCGGCGACCTCCGCGTCATCAAGGAGAAGGGCATCACCTTCGGCCCCGTCACGGAGCAAGACGCCGTCCCTGACTTCTACCCGTACTGGTTTGCATGGGCTGAGTTCTCCATCGAGGAGACACTGACCCGCAACCCGAAAAGCTACCAACACCTGCTTTAAGGGCAGCCGCTCGGCTGCTCTAATTTCATGCAAAGGAGGATAAGCAGATGGCAAACGAATACCTCTACGGCGCCTACGGCCACATCGGCGAGACCGTGGCACAGAGCGCCGTGCAGGCGGGCACCACGCCGGTCTATATCGGCACGGCACCCGTCAACCTCGTGCGCGGCTTCGGCGAGGCCGGCATCATCAACGCGCCGATCAAGATCACCAGTCTGGTCGACGCTCAGAAGAAGATCGGCTACTCGTCCGACTGGGGCACCTTTACCCTGTGCGAGGCCGTGTACGCGCATTTCAACAACACCCTCGGGAACATCGGCCCGATCTACGTCATCAATGTGCTCGACCCCTCCGCGGGCAAGCACCGCAAGGAGACGGCCACTACCAAGACCCTCACCTTCACCGGCGGCCGCGCCGAGTTCGCCAGCGACAAGATCATCCTCGACACCCTGACCATCGCAAAGAATGACAGCGGCAACTACGTCGAGGGCACCGACTACGCTGTGGACTATAACTTCACCAAGGGCACGGTCATCATCACCAGCCTGAAGGACGACGCGCAGCTCGCCGGCAGCCTGACGGCCAGCTTCAGTGAGGTGGACGACTCTGAGATCGCAGACAGCGACATCATCGGCGGCGTCACCTCCTCCGGCGAGTACAGCGGTCTGAGCGCGATCGCGCTGCTCTATCCCGAGCAGTTCGCGGTCTGCAATCTGATCGCAGCCCCCGGCTGGAGTCACAGCCCTGCCGTCTACAACGCCATGCTGACGGCCTGCAAGAAGATCAACGGCCACTGGGACGCCTTCGTCGTGGCCGACCTGCCTCTCGTGGATAGCACCGCGCAGGCGGTCGACACGATCACCAAGGCGATCGCATGGAAGAAGGCCAACGCCTTCACCGGCGAGCGCTCTAAGGTCTACTGGCCGCAGGCTGTGGACAACCTCGGCAACGTGTTCCACCTGAGCACGCTGGCCGTGGTCGAGCTCATGCGCGCCGACTTCAGCCACAACAGCGTCCCGATGGAGACCTGCGGCAACAAGGCGATCCCCGTCATCAAGCAGTATTTCGGCGCCAACGCGAAAAACCGCGGCTTTGACCAGCAGAGCGGCAAGGAGCTGACGCAGAACGGCATCAGCACCGCCGTAGCATGGGGCGGCGAATGGGTACTGTGGGGCGACCACACGGCTGCCTACACCTACGGCGCAGACGTGGATCCCCGCGCGATCTTCGACGTCTCCATGCGGATGCTCATGCACATCACCAACGACTTCCAGCGCGAGTGGAGCCCGGAGATCGACGAGCCCATGACCCGCGCACTGAAGGATCGCATCATCAACCGCGAGCAGGAGAAGCTCGACGGCTATGTCAGCATGGGCGCGCTGCTCGGATCCCCTGTGATCCTGTTCCTCGAGAGCGAGAACAGCACCACCGACGTGATGAATGGCGACTTCCGCTGGGACATCGCCGTCACCCCGACCCCGCCCCTCAAGTCTGCGAGCGTCTACGTCGCCTACACCGACGCGGGCTTCTCCGTCTACTACGAAGGAGGTGACGAGTAATGGCAAACCTGTGGCTCGACCTGAAGGGCCCCATCCTCGCCGATACCGTCTATGTGGACGGCGTTCTCGCCGCCAAGGACGTGACCATCGCCCTGCCTCCCGTCAACCTTGTGACGGCTGACTTCAAGGCGATGGGAACCTACACGGCGCCGCTGCCCGGCCAGATCGAGGCGATGGAGGCATCCATCACCAAGATCGGCATTGACCTCGGCCTGCGCAGCCTCGTCAAGCTGACGAGCAAGACCATCGAGATCCGCTGGGCGCAGGACGTCAAGCTCTCCGACGGCTCCACCAAGACCGAAGGCTGCAAGGCGTTCCTCCGCTGCGTCTCCAAGGGCATCCCCGGCCTGAACGTGGATCCCGGCAACGCCAGCGAGAACGAGATCGCGCTGGCCGTCAGCCGCTACCAGCTTTTCGTCGCTGGCAACGAATACTGGCTGATCGACCAGCTCAACACCATCATGCGCGTCGGCGGCGTCGACTACGCCAAGGACATCCGCAGCGTCCTGTAACAAGAAGGGCGTCGCCTCCGGGGCGGCGCCCTCTATTTATCGAAAGGAGACACACATGGAAAAGCTGACACTTCAGAACCCCATCACCATCAACGGCAAAAAGGTCAAGACTCTGACCTATGACACCGACGCGATCACCGTGGGAATGTTTGCCGATGCTGAGGCCCGCAAGCTCCGCGCGACCTCCAACAAGGGCGGCGGCAGCGCCGGCGCCTGCGAGCTCGACTACTCCCTGCACGCCTATCTCGCCATGATGGCGATCGTCGCCGTCAACAGCGACATCGACGTCAGCGACCTCGAGCGCATCAGCGGCCCCGACGTCATGGAGCTTATGAGGATCGGCCGAAATTTTACTACGGCGAGGTCGGCGGCACAATCCGAGGAAAGCGGCTCGGAGAGCTCGTCCGAGACTACTCTCGAGCCTTCCACACCTCAGTCGGCGAGCTCCGACGGGAACGCCTGACCGACTTCCTGATGGAATACTACGAGGCAGCCGAGGAGGCCAAGCGGCAACGCGACAAGGCCGCCTCAATGCCCCGGAATAACTTCAGGAAATACAGAAGGAGGTGACACTGATGGCAGGCAAAAACAAGATCATGCAGGCCGTCGTCAGCTTCGCCGGCACCATCGACCCCTCCCTCGGGAAGGCGATGGACAACGTCGCGGGACACCTCGGCAAAGTAAACTGGAAGGCCGTTGCCGTCGGTGCTGCCGTGGGCGGCATCGCTGTGGCGACGGGCAAGGCGGTCGTCGAGGCCGGGAAGTATCTGGCAGAGCTGGGCGACGACTACAACAAAGCCATGAACCAGCTCTCCGCATCTACCGGCGCCACCGGCGACGAGCTGGACGCGCTGGGCGAGAGTGTAAAAAACATCTACGCGCAGAACCTCGGCGAGGACTTCAACGACGTGGCCGAAGGGCTGGCCGCTACGCAGAAAGCGAGCGATCTGGCAGGCGAAGCACTGGAGCAGGCCACCGCGGCCGGCTTCGTGCTGCGTGACACCTTCGACTACGACATCAGTGAAAGCGCCAGAGCCGCCTCGGCTCTGATGAAAAACTTCAACATCAGCGCCGAAGAAGCCTACGGCCTAATTGCCACCGGCGCACAGAACGGCGCAGACAAAAACGGCGACCTGCTCGACACCCTGAACGAATACTCGGCGCAGTTTGCGGCCCTCGGCCTGAGCGCCGACCAGTTCATGGGCTCCCTCGTGGAAGGCGCTGACGCCGGCCTGTTCAGCATCGACAAAGTGGCCGACGCCGTCAAGGAGTTCAACATCAGAGCGAAAGACGGCAGCGACAGCAGCGCCGAAGCCTTCAAGGGCCTCGGCCTCAACTCCGACAAAATGTTCGCGGCCTTTGCAGCCGGCGGCGAGACCGCGCAGGCTGCATTTTTCGACACCGTCGAGGCTCTGAACAAGCTCGAGGATCCTCTCAAGCGCAACGAGATCGGCGTCGCACTGTTTGGCTCGCAGTTCGAGGATCTGGAGGTGGGCATCCTGCCCGTGCTCGGTGACATCGAGACCGCAGCCTATGACGGCGCCGCCGCGCTCCAGCAGATCAACGACGTCAAGTACAACGACCTCGGCTCTGCCTTCGAGGCGGTCAAGAGGTCGGCCGAAGTGGCCCTACTGCCTATGGCGTCGATGATCGCCAACACGCTGACATCGTTGGCCCCAATCCTGACCGACACCTTCGAGGAAATCAGCCCGGTCATCACCGACACGCTCAACGCTTGTATGCCGTTTGTGCAGGACTTCCTCGTCGGCATGGGCGACACCCTGAAGAAGGTCATGCCGATGGTCACGGAGCTGGCTGTGGGCATCCTGCCACTACTGGCTCAGCTCGTGGGCTCGTTCCTGCCGCCTCTGCTCGACCTCGCACAGCAGCTACTCCCGCCGCTCATGCAGATCGTTCAGGCTATTCTACCGCCGATCGCCAGCATCCTTGCCACCGTGCTCCCGATGCTGACGCAGATCATCTCGACTGTGCTGCCTGTGCTGGCGAACCTGATCGCCGCGCTGCTGCCGGTCATCACCCCGCTGCTGGAGGTTGCCCTGCAAATCGTCAACAGCGTCATCATGCCGCTGCTGCCTCCGCTGATGCAACTGATCGAGGCCCTGCTGCCCCCGGTCGTGAGCCTGCTCAATGCGATCATGCCGCTCCTCTCGCCCCTGCTGGCTATTCTGGAGCCCATCGCAAGCGTGCTCGGCACGATCGTCGGCTGGGTATCGAAGATTGTCAGCTTCGGCTCCGGCGTCATCAGCAAGATCGCGGGCCTGTTTGGAGGTGGAGGCGGCGGCAGCGCCAACGTCTCCGGCTATGCGACCGGCGGCTTCACGAGTGGCCCGTCCATCGCGGGCGAGGATCCGCGCTATCCGACCGAGGCGGTCATCAGCTTCAACCCTGCGTACCGCTCGCAAAACCTGTCCTACTGGGCCGAGGCTGGCCGGATGCTGGGCGCATCCAGCGAGGCCGACTACGAGCCCATCAGCAGCGGATCGGGCACGGCTGTGGTCTATGACCTGAGCGGCCTGTCCTTCTCACCTCAGATCAAGGTCGAGGGCGACACCGACGAGGACACCCTGATCCGAAAGCTCCGCGACCTCGAGCCGGAGTTCATCGACTTCATCCTCGAGGCACTCAGCAGAAGGGAGGGCGGCGCCTATGTCACAGCAGACAGTCGGCTTTATTGATTATGTGGCGCAGGGCGGCGACACCTTCGACAGCATCGCGCTCGTCGCCTATAACGAGGAGCGCATGGCGAGCACCATCATCGAGGCCAACCCCGACCTCAGCGACGTGCTGATCTTCGAGGGCGGCGAGGCTGTGCGGATCCCGATCGTCGAGACCGTGGAGACGCCGGAGACCCTGCCGCCGTGGAGGAGGTGACGCCGTGAAGATCCTATACGAA
>OMCE01000861.1_pt1 | contig 13789 bp, 10 predicted proteins | sample 1644981 | NCBI WGS metagenome assembly OMCE01 (sample SAMEA103958151, study PRJEB25191) | human gut metagenome | reverse complement strand
ACAAAACCGGGTAACACAATTGTATCTTCCTGCTTCATCATGGTACGTCCGGCAGCTACAGGCGAGAACGAAGTACTTGCAATGGCTGACTGTGCAATCAACATTCATCCAACAGAGGACGAGTTAGTAGAGATCGCCGGTGAGACAGCAGAGTGTGCTAAGATTTTCGGTATCGATCCCAAGGTTGCATTCTTAAGCTACTCAACACTTGGTTCCGGTAAGGGCGAGGATGTTGACAAGATGCGCAACGCAGCAGCAAAAGCAAAAGAAAAATATCCAGAGCTTCCAATCGAAGGAGAAATCCAGTTCGATGCAGCAGTTTCTCCACGTGTTGCACGTACAAAATGCAAAGATTCTCAGGTTGCAGGACATGCAAACACATTTATCTTCCCTGATATCAACGCAGGAAACATCGGATACAAGATCGCACAGAGAATGGGTAACTTCGAAGCATACGGACCAATCTTACTTGGACTCAATGCTCCAATCAATGATCTTTCTCGTGGATGTAATGCAGGAGAGGTTTACTCAATGGCTATCATCACTGCAGCACTTGCATAAGCATTTAATGGACTATTTCAATTTTAATAAAGACCGCTCCGGTTTGTCCGGGGCGGTCTTTTATTTGAAAATAGCTTAAAATAATATCTTGGCGCAACAGGAGAAATAAGGTATACTATATTTAAAAAATCAAAATACAGAGCAATGACAGTTGGCAATAACATGAGGTATTGTATCTGATAGAAAGAGAGACGATATATGAGAGTAGGAATGGGCTATGATGTGCACAAGCTTGTTGAGGGCAGAGATTTGATTTTGGGAGGAGTGAAGGTTCCGCATACACTCGGGCTTTTAGGCCATTCGGATGCCGATGTACTGTTGCATGCGATAATGGATGCACTCTTGGGTGCAGCGGCACTTGGCGATATCGGAAAGCATTTCCCGGATACAGACCCGGCATATGAGGGGATTTCCAGTATAAAATTATTGGAAGAAGTGGGACAGCTTTTAGAGAAAGAGAATTATGTCATTGATAATATCGATGCTACGATTATTGCCCAGAAGCCAAAGATGCGTCCACACATTGAGAAGATGGAAGAAAATATTGCACAGGCATTGAAGATAGACGTCAGTCAGGTAAATGTAAAGGCAACCACAGAGGAAGGGCTTGGCTTTACCGGAAGCGAAGATGGAATCAGCTCCCAGGCAATCTGTGCTATCTCAAGTATCTATGAAAACAGCATAGCAGTGGGAGGCAGTGAACGAAATTGTGCAGGCTGCCCGGGATGCGGAAAATAACTTTTCTATTGACAAAATGGCAATTCGTGCATAAACTAGTAGCGTAAAAAGAATTTAAAAATGATTCAGAAATGAATTGATAAATGCAGTGAACGGAAAGAGTAGTATACATGTGTGAATAAAAGAGAGAGACTGTCATCGGCTGAAAGCAGTCTTGATTCCAAAGTATATGAAGTGCATCCGGAAGCAGTCCCGGTGAAAGCAAGTAGCCAGGAACGAATAGCACACGTTACGTGTATTGAGGGAAAGCAGCAATGCTTTACTTAGAGTGGAACCGCGGAATAACTTCGTCTCTATATTTATATAGAGACGATTTTTTACTTTATAGGAAATTGCTTTCCTGTAAAGTAAAAAATCGCTCCGCGAGAAAAATTGCAGGCTTGCATGCATAAAGGAAAGAATCTATACAGTGAACAGGAGGCTGTAATCATGGGTTTTATAAAAGAATTAAAAGAGGAATTTGAGATTATCAAGGAGCGTGATCCGGCATTAAAATCTCCAATGGAGGTTTTGCTTTATCCGTCATTTCGTGTTATGCTTAGTTATAGGCGTGCACATAAGCATTACCTGAAGGGACATTTCTTCCGGGCAAGATATATTTCACAGAAGGCAGCAAGAAAAACCGGAATTGAGATACATCCGGGCGCAGTAATTGGAAAAGGATTCTTTATCGACCATGGTACCGGCGTTATCATCGGAGAGACATCAATTATCGGAGATAATGTAACCTTATATCAGGGTGTAACCCTGGGCGGAACCGGTAAGGAGACCGGAAAGCGTCATCCGACCTTAGAGGATAATGTAATGGTAAGTGCCGGAGCAAAAATCATCGGTTCCTTTACGGTAGGCGAGAATTCGAAAATCGGTGCCGGAAGTGTGGTAATTGAAGAGGTGCCGCCAAACTGTACGGTAGTAGGTGTTCCGGGACGAATCGTAAAACGTAACAATGTAAAAATTCCGCGCAGTGATATGGATCAGTGCAATCTGCCGGACCCGGTACAGGAAGACATCAATGTATTGCAGCGGGAAAATTCAGAATTATGCAATCGTATCATTGATATGGAAAAAGAGATAAAGGCATTAAAGCAGGAAGTAGAAAAGAATTAAATAAGTAATTCCAGGAACGATGGAGGATAACATGGAGAACAACGTAAAGATTTTTAATACCCTTACAAGAAAAGTAGAGACCTTTGTGCCAAACGAAGATGGCAAAGTGAAAATGTATACCTGCGGACCAACCGTATATCATTTTGCACATATCGGAAATCTGCGCAGCTATATTATGGAAGATGTATTAGAGAAAACACTTCGCTATGCAGGTTATGATGTAAAGCGTGTCATGAACATAACAGATGTAGGACATCTTTCCAGTGATGCAGATACCGGTGAGGATAAAATGTTAAAGGGCGCAAAGCGTGAGCACAAGACCGTTATGGAGATTGCAAAGTATTATACCGATGCATTCTTTTCCGATTGCTCCAAATTAAATATCAAACGTCCGGATGTGGTAGAGCCGGCAACCAATTGTATCCCGGAATTTATTCATATGATAGAGGTACTTTTAGAGAAAGGCTATGCATATATTGCCGGAGAAAATGTATATTTTGATACATCAAAATTAGATGATTATTATGTATTCTCCAGCCAGAGCGAAAAAGAGCTGATGGTAGGTGTCCGTGATGACGTATCTGAGGATGAAAATAAGCGCAACAAGAGTGATTTTGTATTGTGGTTTACCAAGTCCAAATTCGATAACCAGGAACTGAAATGGGATAGTCCATGGGGCGTTGGTTATCCGGGCTGGCATATCGAGTGCTCCTGCATCAGCATGAAGCATTTAGGCGAATATATGGATATTCACTGTGGTGGTGTGGATAATATTTTCCCACATCATACCAATGAGATTGCACAGAGTGAAGCATATCTTGGACACAAATGGTGTAATTACTGGTTCCATGTGCATCATCTGAATGATAAATCAGGAAAAATGAGTAAATCCAAGGGAGATTTCCTGACCGTTTCCTTGTTGGAAGAAAAAGGTTATCTGCCGCTGGTATATCGTATGTTCTGTCTGCAGTCCCATTACAGAAAGCCATTGGAATTCTCTTATGAAGTAATGGATAATATGGAAAATTCCTATGTAAAGCTTCGTAAGACCATTGCAAAACTGGATGCGTCTACAGAAGTAGAGCAGGATAAATTTGATGCATACAAAGAGAAATTCCTGCAGGCATTAGAGGATGATTTAAATACTTCCATGGCACTGACTGTAGTATATGAAGTATTGAAAGCCGATATGACCGATGCAACCAAGCTTGCACTGGTAAAAGATTTTGATTATGTATTATCACTTGATTTAGCAGCGGGAGAAGTAGCAAATCCTGCCGATGAGATCGATGCAGATTTAGAAGCATATGTATTAGAAAAAATCGAAGAGCGTAAGGCTGCAAAGAAGGAAAAAGATTTTGCCAAAGCAGACGCAATTCGTAATGAACTTTTGGAAAAAGGAATTGTCTTAGAAGATACCAGAGAGGGTGTAAAATGGAAAAAGGCATAGATTCCCATATCAAAGAATATTTTGACCTGCCAAAGGTGGATGTAGCAACCTACTCCCCTTTGGCACTTGCCTACATAGGAGATGGCATTTATGACCTTGTCATAAGAAGCATTGTAGTTGGAAAAGGCAATACCAAGGCATCCCGTCTGCATCAGACCACCAGCCATCTGGTGAAAGCACATGCGCAGGCAACGATGATGGAGACACTGACTCCGATGCTTACGGAAGACGAAACGGAAATTTACCGCAGAGGCAGAAATGCCAAGTCTCCGACCATGGCAAAAAACGCAACTATGTCAGATTATCGCCGTGCCACCGGCTTTGAAGCATTGATGGGCTATTTATATCTGACGGATCAGTTTGAGCGGATTTTGGAATTGGCGAAAGAAGCAATCAGACACTATAATGTGAAGACCGGAAAGAATGATCTGGCAGGAGGAAAGTAGAATGGAAGAAATGCAGATGGAAAACACACAGGCAGAAAGCACGAAGATAGAAGGAAGAAATGCAGTTTTAGAAGCATTTCGTTCCGGAAAAACCATAGACAAGCTGTTTGTATTAGATGGCTGTAAAGACGGTCCCATTCAGACCATTTTAAGAGAAGCGAAAAAGCATGATACGCTGGTACAGTTTGTGGCAAAAGAGCGTTTAGAGCAGTTGTCAGAGACGAAGAAGCATCAGGGTGTCATTGCCATGGCAGCAGCATTTTCCTATGCAACGGTAGAAGATATTTTAGAAAATGCCAGAAAGAAAAATGAAGCACCATTTGTCATTTTGCTGGATAATATTGAAGATCCGCACAATTTGGGCGCAATTATCCGTACTGCCAATCTGGCAGGTGCCCATGGCGTCATTATTCCAAAGCGCCGTGCAGTGGGACTGACCGCTACCGTAGCAAAGGCTTCTGCAGGAGCCATTTATTATACACCGGTAGCAAAGGTAACCAATCTTACCAATACCATCCGGGAATTAAAGGAGCAGGGCATGTGGTTTGTCTGTGCAGATATGGGTGGCACAACCATGTATGATCTGGATTTAAAAGGTTCTATCGGACTGGTTATCGGAAATGAAGGAGAAGGTGTCAGCAAATTAGTAAAAGAAAACTGTGACTTTGTGGCATCGATTCCAATGAAGGGAGATATTGACTCCTTAAATGCATCGGTAGCAACAGGTGTTTTAGCTTATGAAATTGTAAGACAGAGATTAAGTTAACAGGAGAGAGAGATGCAATCTTATCAGAACATGAGTGATGAGGAATTAATTGCAGCACTTCGTAGTGGTGAAAAAGAAATTACAGATTATCTGATGGACAAATACAAGAGTCTGGTTAAGAAAAAAGCAAAAGCACTTTATCTCATTGGTGGTGAGACGGACGATTTGATTCAGGAGGGAATGATTGGTCTGTTTAAAGCTGTCCGGGATTATCAGCCGGATAAAGACAGCAGCTTTTTTCATTTCGCAGACCTTTGTATTGCAAGGCAGATGTATACAGCGGTGGAGGCTTCCAATCGGAAAAAGCATGCACCGCTCAATTCGTATGTACCACTTTATGCAGATAGTGAGGATTCGGAAGGCAGGAATCTGGCGGATGTGTTAGAGACTATAGATGAGGCGAATCCGGAGAATTTATTTATCAGTCAGGAAGACCGGGAAGATTTCAAGCGGAAAGTAAATGAAACTTTAAGTAAAATGGAACAGGAAGTGTTGTCGTATTATCTGCAGGGCTTTCGCTATGAGCAGATTGCAGAAGCTATGGGAAAAGAGCCGAAGGCTGTGGATAATGCGTTACAGCGTTTAAAGAAGAAGTTGAAAGGGAAGTAACAGCATGAAAAATATCATTCACATTTTTCGTAAGGACGTAAGAGGACTTTGCAGGAATTTTTTCGCACTGGTCATTGCAATCGGATTGTGTTTTATTCCATCTTTGTATGCATGGTTTAATATTTATTCCAACGAGGATCCTTATGCCAACACCGGAAATATCTATATTGCAGTGGCATCTGAAGATGAAGGAATGAAATTAGAGGATGGCACAACCGTCAACATGGGTGCTCAGGTGATTGAGCAGTTGAAGGAGAATAAGTCCATAGGCTGGCAGTTTGTAGACAGCTCTGATGAAGCAATCAACGGAGTAGAAAGTGGAAAATATTATGCGGCAGTAGTTATTGGTGACCGCTTTTCCGAGAGCATGTTCAGCATCTTTTCTAAAGGACTGGAGAATCCGACCATTACATATTATGAGAATGAGAAGAAAAATGCCATTGCACCAAAGATTACATCCAAGGCAAAAACGGCAGTGCAGGAACAGATAAATGCAACCTTTGTCAGCACTCTGGCAGAAGTCATGTTAAAGGTAAATGATGTCATGGTAGAAAATGGAATGGATTCCGGCTCTATGATAAATCTTTTTCTGACACAGCTTAATGATTTAAGCGGAGATTTGGACGGCTATATTGCATTGCTGAATTCTTTTGTCAGCATTACCAATTCGGCATCCAGCCTGATTGATACGACACAGGTTATGCTGCCGAATCTGAATACGATGGTAGATGATGGTTCGAATACGGTAAATACCATGCAGGGAGCATTGAATTCCGGCAGCCTTAATGCCAGTGCTTTGGCTGAGGTTATTTCAGCAAATCTTAATACAGCAGCCGACAGCCTTGACAATATCAATACGCTGATACAGAATGCCTTAGATCAGTTGGATAACTATGGTGATTTATCTTCCGGCGGACTACAGAGCGCAATTAATATGATGCCGCTAATCCGTCAGTTATTTGAAAACAGTGTGGCAGACTGGAAGGATGATGAAAGTGTTTCCGGTCAGATTGCAGAAATCGAAGCACAGTTAGATAAAATTGAGGCAGATTTAAACAGTGTCCAGAATAATGTCACAGATTTAAATACTGCAAAGGATACTTTAAACACTGAAATATCTACCGAAATAACTTCCTGTAAGACCAAAATAAAAGCTTTAAAAGATACGTTTGACTATTCGGTAAAAGGTCAGCTGGAGACAACCATTCAGTCCATGCAGGGGTCACTGAATCAGACACAGGCAATTTTAAATGGTGTCAATGGAGATTTTGATGAAGTATCGGAAGTATTGGATGCTTATAGTGAAACCCTCGATAAGGGAAATGAAAGCTTAAGTGATTCACTGGCAGCAGCACAGGAAATGAAGACCGGACTTGACAGTGTGATTACAAGTCTCAGTGCTCTGGAAATCAGTGACCAGTATCAGGCTTTGATGAAAATCTTAGAGACCGACCCGACTTTGTTAGGAGATTTCTTATCTTCTCCGGTCAATATGGAGACGAAAGAGATTTATCCGATTTCCAATTATGGTTCGGCAATGTCACCGTTCTATACGGTACTGGCATTGTGGGTAGGTGCGTTGATTCTGGTGGCAATCATTCATGTAAAGGTACTTCCGGATGAGAAAATACCGGATGCAAAACCTTACCAGAAATTCTTTGGAAGATATATTACATTCTTCCTGATTGGACAGGTGCAGGCATTGATTACTGCACTGGGAGATTTGTTTTATATTAAGATACAATGCCATAACCCGTTCTTATTCTGGCTTGCCTGCGCATGTTGCAGCTTTGTATTTACCTTATTTATGTACGCATTAACGGTAGCCTTTGAAAATGTCGGAGAGGCTTTGGCGGTAGTCATCATGGTTATCCAGGTAGCAGGAGCAGGCGGTTCCTTCCCAATCGAAGTACTGCCGGCAATCTATCAGCGGATTTACCGTTTCTTCCCATTCCCTTATGGAATGGATGCACTCCGGGAGACCATCGGTGGTATGTATGGAATGACTTATTGGAAATGCCTCGGCATCTTGGGCATCTATATTATAATCTCACTTCTGATTGGACTTGTAATTGCAATTCCGTTTCGGAAGTTAAATATGAAGATTGAGCATAGCAAAGAAAAATCTGACATTATGCTGTAGAAAAGTATTGACAATCATAGCTCTCTATAGTATAGTATTACAAGTCGGGATTAGTTCCGACAGAATTGCTGGCATGGCTCAGTCGGTAGAGCGTCGCATTGGTAGTGCGGAGGTCACGGGTCCGATTCCCGTTGCCAGCTTAACTGGAAAAAGGGCTGTAATCCTTGATAAATCAGGGGTTACAGCCTTTTTGGTGATTATGCAAATCGCATAAAACATATTAACATCCGAGTCTGAATAATTTGCAGATTGTGTTAAATAACTCGGAACAGCTATTGAAATTAAAACACATAGTTTCGTCCTCCTTATTTTCTTTGAAATCATGTCTTAGCTAAGTACAAATGAATTGTAACAAGTCTGTAACATTTTTGCAATAGGAGTACATTGGAAATATGGGAAATATCTGGTCCTAGGATAAGCCGGGATGAGTTGGCTCTTTCTCGAACTTTGCAAACCAGCTATTAACGGCCTTGCTTACCTCGTCACGTTTACGGAAAGGAATCTGCACAATGGAGTGGTCTTCCATAATAAGGTCGTGCTGCAGAATTCCGGTGACATGATTTAAGTTTACCAGATAGCTGCGGCCAACCGGAAGAAAACAGGCAACAGAGGCAAAGTCCTCGGTAAGCTGCGTTAAGTTTCCGGGAATCGTAAAAGTCTCTGATATAGCGTGCAGCAGGACATTGTGCTGCCCGGTTTCAAAAAAGAGAATATCTGAGTAAGGAAGAGAATATTCCTTCCTGCGGACAGAAAAGGTAAATACTTCATTGGATTCCTCTAAAAGCGCATCACAACGGCTCATGGCATTGAGAAAATCTGTGTGTGAGTAAGGCTTTTGCAGATAGTAAAGAGCATTTACCTCATAGCTTGCCATGGCATGTTCTGTAGAAGAAGTGGTGAAAATAATGCCACCCTTATAGCCCAGTGAGCGAAGGATACGTGCTGTTTCCACACCGTTCTGGCTATTCATATAGATGTCTAAAAACAGCAGAGCCGGATAACGCTTTTCTTCCTTATAATACTGAATCATCTCTTCGCCTGAAGAAAAAAGTAGAATCTCCATATTACAATGATGTTTCGTGGCATATGTATTCAGATGATGTTTTAACCGTAAGGCATCGCTTTCAGAATCTTCGCATAAGTAAATCAGCATAATTATTCTCCTGTATATAAAAAGTAAAAAACACCGGATACGAAACAAGTATAACATATTGAAAGAAAATAAGAATCATTTTTTATCGACAATCAGGAAGATAAAATCACAATTTGGAAGAATTGGTTGCAAAATTCCCGGCGTTTTCTTAAGATAGAAACTGTGTGAACAAAAGAAATAGAAATAAAAAAAGGAGAGGAAATATGGGAAGAAACCGAAAAAAACGATGTCTGGCATTTTTGATGGCATTGGCTATGATGACAGGCTTATTTATGGGAGATGCTGCCGGACTACTGGTAAAGGCAGAGGATACGCCGGCATCCGTTCAAATAGGAAGTACAACATTAGAGATGGGCTGGTATGTGAAGGCGGTGGATCCTCCTTCTACACCGGGACCATCTGCAACGATTCGTGGCGTCGATAAAGTAGGGGAAGAACCGGAAAGTGGTGGCTATATTTATTTTGATAAGGATACGGCAACCATGACTGTATATAATGATATGGAGATTGCTACTTCCGGACCGAATCCGGTGACAGTAACGGATGGAAATCTAACAATTTCCGGGGCGGGAAATCTTACTGTTACAGGAACCTATAGTCCGGCATTTAACTTATCTGGAACCGGTGCTGCCGTTGTCACAAAGGATTTTACCGGAAATTTCAAGGTAACAAGTAATAGTAATGTAATAAACGGTGGCAGCAGATTTGAGATAGATACAACCGGTGATATTACACTGGAAACTGCATCAACGTCTTCAGAGCCAATTGTTTTGAGCAGTGGAGTGGTTGATTTAAGTGGAAAGAAAGTTACGATAACCGCACCATGTGGTACGATTGACCATGGAGTATCCACATTGAACCTGACACAGACAGAAGGAGACCTTGCATTAAGTTCTGCATCTGATTATTATCCAATTTTCAGTGCAGAAAATGTTACCCTGAAAAATACCGGTGGAAAGGTAAAACTGGAAAATACCAGCACAGGGGTGTTGACTGACAGTAATCTTACGATTGAAGCTGCAGGAGATATTTCTTTAAAATCAGCGAAGGGAATAACAAGCAAGAGTAATCCACAGGTGAGCTTAACTTCAACCAATGGGGATGTTACAATAGAACAGACCGCAAACCCTGTCATGCAAGATGGTAAGCTGACGATTCGGGCATTGGCAGGAGCAGTAAGCATTTCAACTAATGCACCGGTACCGATGTTTTTTGCAGAACTTGATATAAAGGCAAAGAATGATGTGACACTGAAACAGAATGGAACAACAGATTCATCACTTACCTGGGTTGGAGGCAGTGGAAGTATTGAGAGTACTGATGGGGATGTTACAATAGAACAGGAAAGCAGCACATATGTGATTGACACTCAGAATGCAGTCAGCCTGAATGCAGGTGGAACGGTTACGGTAAAGAGAAATACGGAAGGAACAGCATTAGCTTCCATGGTGAATGGGATTTTTGAAACAGGTGTAATCCAGCTTGTAGACGGCACAAAGAAAGGAGCCATCGTAGATGGAACCGTATATGCTGCCAGCGGATGTACGCATCCAAAGCGTATCAATGGAAAATGTGTTGTATGTGATGACCAGGAGCCGGTGGCAGCTATTGTAGATGCCAACGGAAATGTAACAAATTATAACAGTCTGTCCAATGCATTCCACAATGCCAATAAATACAATACCGTAAAATTATTAGTTGATTATAAGAACAGCAGTGAAGCAATTGATTTATCCTCTGTATATGAGGCTGTAAATCTTGATTTAAATGGGAAGAGTTTAACATTAGATGCATTTAATATCATGAATCACTTAAGCGTTTCCAATGGAAAGCTTAACCTGAGAACGCTCAATGATGCAAATACTAGTCTTTCTGATAAATGTACATTAGAAAATGTGGAAGCGGATATCCATGACATAAGCTGGACTGCAAATGGTGGTCTGGAATTAAAGAACAGTACACTTCATGTAGGTTCACAGGCATCCCCTTGCTCATTCTTTGTAGAAATGATTACAATAGCACCGGATGACGATTCTGTAATCACAGTAGAAAACATGATAAGTGGTCTGACAAACTATAAAAATGTACCAGCAATGGAACAGGCATTGGACAAATTAATTCCTTTCGGATATTCAGTTTTTGTTGATACTGATATTACAGTAATGGATGAATCCGGAAGACGTGCCCTAAATCTGGTACTTCGTAATAAGAAGCTGGCAGAAGCGGACATTACTTTAAGCCCGGCTACCTTTGTCTATGATGGCACAGGAAAAGAGCCGGCTGTAACCGTAACGTATGATGGAATGACGTTAACGGAAGGAAGGGATTTTACGGTTATTTATGTTGACAATATTGAAGTGGGTGATACAGCTGCAGCAATTATCAGAGGTTCCCGTTTCTCAGACCGTGTAACAAAATACTTCAGCATTACCAAAGCGCATCGTGGAGCACCAACAGGACTTACCGCAGTAGCAGAGACTATTGATGGCAGAAACGATGGAAAGATTCGTGGCGTGAGTGTAGAGATGGAATACAGTATAGATGGAACTACCTATACTGCAATTACAGAAAGTGAATTGACCGGACTTGCAGACGGAACCTATCTGGTACGTTATCAGGAAACACGCAATTATTATGTGTCTCCTGCAACACAGGTTGTAGTAGAAAAAGGACTTCCTTCTTCCAACAGCTTAAATCCGTCAAATCCGGATGGCGGAAGTAATCCGGGCGGAAATACACCGAATGGAAGCACACCAAACGGAAATAATAATGGAACTACATTAATCGCCGGAAGTAATGTTGGTACAACATTGCCGGGCGTATCTTCGGTGCAGACACCGACAGCAACAGCATCCGGCAGCACACAGGTTAAAACCGGAGATGACAACCAGATATTCCTTTATCTTCTTGTCCTGATTGCTGCGGCAGGAGTGGCTGCGGGAGCATACGGCAGATTAAATGCAGGACGCCGTATGAAATAAGTGAAAAGGGATATATCGGAAATAGAAAAGTCATGAAATGAAAAATAAAAATGCTGTACTTTCAGAAATGGGAGTGCAGCATTTTTTTTGTTGCAAAGAACATAAGGACGCGGTAAAATGTAGCGTAGTCAAAGAAGAGGAGATAGAAGATGCTGACACAGTTTTCAAGAACCGAACTATTGCTTGGAAAAGAAGCAATGGAAAAATTAAAGAATGCAAAGGTTGCAGTATTCGGAATCGGCGGAGTAGGTGGATATGTCTGCGAAGCACTGGTAAGAAGCGGAGTTGGAGCTTTTGATCTGATTGATGATGACAAGGTATGTCTGACGAATCTCAACCGTCAGATTATTGCAACCAGAAAGACCGTTGGAAAATATAAAACAGACGTCATGAAAGACCGTATTTTAGAGATTAATCCGGATGCCAGGGTAGAAGTGCATAAATGCTTTTTCCTGCCGGAAAATGCGGATGAATTTCCTTTTGAAGAGTATGATTATATCGTAGATGCAGTAGATACGGTAACAGCGAAGATTTCACTGGTTATGAAGGCACAGGAGATGAATGTGCCGATTATCAGCAGTATGGGAGCCGGAAATAAGTTAGATGCCAGTCAGTTCCGTGTGGCAGATATTTATAAGACAAAGGTATGCCCGCTGGCAAAAGTAATGCGCCGTGAGTTAAAGAAACGTGGCGTAAAGAAGCTTAAGGTAGTTTATTCCGAAGAGCAGCCAACCAGACCAGTCGAAGATATGGCAATCAGCTGTAGAACCAACTGTATCTGTCCGCCGGGAGCAGCTCATAAATGTACGGAGCGGCGTGATATTCCGGGCAGTGTGGCATTTGTGCCATCTGTCGCCGGACTGATTATCGCAGGTGAAGTAGTAAAGGATCTGGCAGCAAAATAAGAAACAGATAAAGAAAACCGGATGTGGAATCACATCCGGTTTTCCGTTTCTATTGATTTCCTTATCAGGAAAATTATTTCTGAGGACCAGCAGAAACAAGAGCTTTACCAGCTTCGTTTCCTTCGTATTTAGCAAAGTTCTTGATGAATCTGTCAGCAAGATCTAATGCTTTTGTCTCCCATTCAGAAGCATCTGCGTAAGTATCACGAGGATCTAAGATGCCTGAATCAACACCTGGAAGCTCGGTAGGAACTTCAAAGTTAAAGAATGGAATCTGTTTTGTAGGAGCGGTTAAGATAGCTCCGCTTAAGATAGCATCGATGATACCACGGGTATCTTTGATGGAGATACGTTTTCCGGTTCCGTTCCATCCTGTATTTACGAGGTAAGCCTTAGCTCCGCTCTTTTCCATTTTCTTAACAAGCTCTGCAGCGTATTTTGTAGGATGCAGCTCTAAGAAAGCCTGTCCGAAACATGCTGAGAAAGTAGGTGTAGGCTCTGTGATTCCACGCTCTGTACCAGCAAGTTTTGCTGTAAATCCAGACAGGAAGTAGTACTGAGTCTGCTCTGGAGTTAAGATAGATACTGGAGGCAGTACTCCGAATGCATCTGCGGAAAGGAAGATGACATTCTTAGCTGCTGGAGCAGAAGAAATCGGGCGGACAATGTTCTCAATATGGTTGATTGGGTAAGATACACGGGTGTTTTCTGTTACGCTCTTATCAGCAAAATCGATTTTTCCGTTAGCATCTAATGTTACATTCTCAAGAAGAGCGTCACGTCTGATCGCATTGTAGATATCCGGCTCGGAATCTTTGTCAAGGTCGATAACCTTAGCGTAGCATCCACCCTCGAAGTTGAATACGCCGTTGTCATCCCAGCCGTGCTCGTCATCACCGATGAGGAGTCTCTTAGGATCTGTGGAAAGTG
>OMCE01000855.1_pt1 | contig 13851 bp, 12 predicted proteins | sample 1644981 | NCBI WGS metagenome assembly OMCE01 (sample SAMEA103958151, study PRJEB25191) | human gut metagenome | reverse complement strand
GCACGGGGATACCTATCTATTTGTCTTATTTTCTCATCAATGCCGCCTTGCTGCTTGCAGCGCTGAAGATACTGGGATTCAAGTTCATGGTGAAGACCGTCTATGCTATCATCATGCTCTCCCTATTCCTGGCTCTGGCGCAAGACTGGATGATAGGTGAAGATGGCAAGATGGTGCAGATATTGGGAGAGGGACAGGACTTCATGTCGCTCATCATCGGCTGTCTGTTTACGGGTTTATCACTCGCCATCGTCTTTCTGCATAATGGAAGTACAGGTGGAACGGATATCATTGCTGCCATCGTCAACAAATATCACAACATCTCGCTGGGCCGTGTGCTCATCTTCGTGGATCTCCTTATCGTGGGCAGTTCATTCTTCGTCTTCAATGCGAAACCAGAGTTTACCACGATAGACGCTGTTAGAAAGGTAGTATTCGGTCTCTGTACGATGGTGATAGAAAACCTGGTACTCGACTATGTGATGAATGCCAAGCGAGAAAGTGTGCAGTTTATGATATTCAGCAAGAAATATCAGGAGATAGCCAATGCCATCGGTATGCAGATGGATCATGGCGTAACCATTCTCGATGGCCATGGCTGGTACACGGGAAACGAGATGAAGGTGCTCTGTATTCTGGCAAAGAAGAACGAGAGCGTCACCATCTTCCGTATCGTCAAGATCATCGACCCAAATGCCTTTGTAAGTCAGAGTTCCGTTATCGGTGTGTATGGCGAGGGATTTGATGAGATGAAGGTGAAAATCAAAGATAAAGACATTAAAACAATTAAAAGTTAAAAGTTTATAGCGGCTTTGCCGTATAGCAAGAAGCACTATTGCAAGAATGCCCTATAAACTATTAACTATAAATTATAAACTTATGAAAAGGATAGTTTTTGCAACAAATAACCAGCATAAACTCCAGGAGATTCGCAACATCCTGGGCAGCGGCTACGAGGTAGTATCGCTGAAGGAGATAGGATGCGATGTGGATATTCCAGAAACAGGTAACACGTTGGAAGAGAATGCCTTGCAGAAGGCGCAGTATGTTTATGACCATTACCACGTAAGTTGCTTTGCCGATGATACCGGTCTGGAGGTAGAGGCACTGGATGGTGCCCCTGGCGTTCACAGTGCCCGCTATGCTGAGGGTACCGACCACGACAGTGAGGCTAACATGGCTAAGCTGTTGAGAGAACTGGACGGCAAGGAAAACCGCCAGGCCCGCTTCCGCACTGTTATCTGCTACATCGAGAAGCAGGATGTATGTCCTTGCGGCTGCACCAGCATCAAGAAAATCCACCAGTTCGAGGGTATCGTAAACGGCCATATCGCCACCGAGAAGCATGGTACCGAAGGCTTCGGCTACGACCCAATCTTCGTTCCGGAAGGATATGACCAGAGTTTTGCTGAGCTGGGTGAGGAAATCAAGAACGGCATCAGCCACAGAGCCAGAGCCGTGGCTAAATTGGTAGAGTATTTGAAAAAGAAATAAGGTATGATCAACACCCTTTCGATATTAATCCCTACATATAATAATGTATGTCTTGAGCTTGTAAAGTCCTTGCAGGCTCAAGCTGCATTATTGTCTTCTTCCCCAGAACCACTCTCTTCGTTCTCTGTTTTCGAATACGAAATATTAGTTGCCGATGATGGTTCTACCGATAGAGAAACCGTAGAGAGCAACCGCATCATCAACACCCTGCCCCATTGTCGCTACATAGAAAGAGAAAAGAACGTAGGCAGAGCCGCCATCCGCAACTTCCTGGCAAAGGAGGCAAAATATCCCTGGCTGCTGTTTATAGACAGCAACATGAATGTCATCAATAATGAATATCTCGCCAATTATCAGAAAGAAGAAGAAAACGACGTAATCTATGGTGGTTATCAGATAAAAAGAGATGCTGAAACTCAAGAACGCTTAAAATATAATCTGCGCTATATCTTTGAACTGGCAGGTGTACAAAATGGAGATTACCGCCTGCGTCAAATGAATCCATACGGAGATTTTCATACCTCCAACTTTATAGCCAAACGTAGTATCATATTGAAATATCCCTTAGATGAGCGCTTTTTCCACTATGGATACGAAGACGTTCTTTGGGGTAAAACACTAAAAGACAACCAAATATCTATCCATCATGTGGATAATCCACTAGGTTATGAACATTTTATTGGAAACATGTCGTTTATCAACAAGACAGAAGAAAGCCTGCATACCCTCTACCAGTTTAGAAGAGAGCTGCAGGGATACTCAAAAATCATCAGTTATGCCAACAAAGTAAAAGGCTGGCATCTCTATGCCCCCTGCCAACAACTCTTCCCATTACTCAGTTTACCAATAAAAGCAAGACTTACAGGCAATAAACCAAGCTTTTTCTTGTTTAATATATACAAGTTGTTATATTATATATATTTAGATACATGAGTAAGAAAATATTAATAATCCTCTCGTTCCTGCTCCTGCAGGTTACATCATACAGGGCAATCGCTGCCATCGGCGACTGGAAAGCCTACATGGCATATAGCGAAGTGCAAGAGATAGAACAAGCCGGAAACCTAATATTTGTTCAGGCTTCCAACAATCTCTATGTCTATAACCAAAACGACCAAAGCATCCAAACATTCAGCAAGATGGATTATCTTAGCGATTGTGGCATTCAACACATTGCTTATAACAAAGCTGCAAAACGCTTGCTTATCTTCTATAGCAATGCCAACATGGATTTGATGAATATCAGTAACTACGAAGTTCTAAACCTCTCTGATTACTACTCTGCATCAACTACAGGTGATAAAGCCGTAAACGACATCTACATGTATGGCAAATATGCCTATATGAGCAATGGTTTCGGCATTATAAAAGTAAATATGGCAAATGGCGAAATCAGCGATACTTATAATCTCGGATTCAATGTAAACTGGTGCGAGATTAAAGACAATCATATCTATGCCTATAGTAAAACCAACGGACAATATCGTGCTTTGCTTACCAGCAATTTGCTCGACAAGAATAATTGGAGCAAAGCAGGAGGCTATGTTGCCAAGAAGCAGGAAGACAAAAGCGAACTCAAGCAAATAGTTAGCAATCTGCAGCCGGGAGGTCCGAAGTATAATTACTTTGGGTTTATGAAGTTTGACCGGGGACAGCTATATACCTGCGGAAGTGGCTATAACGTGATGCAGGACATGCAACGCCCCGGCTGCATCCAACTTCTGGAAAACCAGGAATGGAACATCTATGAAGACAATTTTCATGAGGCAGCCGGAAATCCTTCGTATGTGGATATTAACTGCATAGATTTCAATCCTCTGCATCCTGATACCTTATTTGCATGCGGAAGAACAGGACTATATAAGTTTGCCGATGGCAAATTCATCAAGCATTACAGCTATGACAACAGTCCACTGGTTTCCGTATTCGGTTCAGACAAGAACTATGTGGTGGTACAAGGGCTTACATTTGACAGTCAGGGCAAACTCTGGCTCATCAACAGCATGAATAAGGAAAAGAACCTGCTCACCTATCAGGATGGAACTTGGACAGCACTTTCCCAGAACGAACTATCAACATTGCCAAACATGAGTCATCTGTTGATTGACAGCAGAAATATTTTATGGTTCAGCAACGATAACTGGCAGAATCCAGCATTCTATAGATATGACATAGAAAACAATAAGTTGTATTCCACAACCAACTTTATCAACCAAGATGGTACCAAGTTTACCACAAATTGGCTGAAAGACATCAAAGAAGACCTATCACATAACATCTGGTTAGCAACAGATGCCGGTCCGATACTTATAGAAAAGAAGGAAACAACTAAGGAATCTCCTGTATTGACTCAGGTAAAAATTCCAAGAAATGATGGTACAAATTTTGCCGACTATCTGTTAGAAGGTGTAAGCATCAGTAGCATTGCTATAGATGGTGGCAACAGAAAATGGTTTGGAACAAGCAATAACGGCGTTTATCTGATTAGTGAAGATAATATGGAAGAAATCCATCATTTTACGTCGAGTAATAGCCCCTTACTATCCGATAACATTGAGTCTATAACCATCAACAACACCACTGGTGAAGTTTTCTTTGGTACAGATAAAGGCCTCTGCTCCTATATGAGCAATGCCAGCAAAACCAACTCAGAAATGACAAAAGACAACGTATGGGCTTATCCAAATCCAGTAAAGCCTGATTACACAGGACTCATCACCATCACTGGATTGTCATTCAATGCAGATGTCAAGATTGTCACTTCCAACGGTATTCTCGTAAACCAGGGAATAAGCAACGGAGGCTCCTATACCTGGGATGGCAGAAATAAGAAAGGAGAAAAAGTGGCTAGTGGCATTTATATGGTAGAAACAGCAACAAACGAAGGTAATCAAGGAACAGTATGCAAAATTGCAATCATCAGATAAAAAATATAAATACATATATTCAGTATTTGCTATATTTTCTCATCAATGCTTTGTTTATTACAAAGTACTTGATGAGAATAAGCCTTTATGTGACTCTTTTAGGACTTTTTGGCTATATACTTATCGGTTTATTTCTCCACAAATTGGTGTCCCAAATTCAGCATGTTAGCAATCGTAGTTTAGGGCTTGCTACCCTTGGTTTTATCCTTATTTTTGCAAGTATACAATATAGCATCAACCCTTATAAAATACAAGTAGATAGATGGTCTGCCATCTATAATTTTATCGACTATTTAGTACAAGGTAAATATCCCTATATGGCTCAAACCCATTTAGGTGGATATGGATCTCCCTTTCCTATCTGGCAGCTCTTGCATATTCCATTTTATTATCTCAATAATATAGGACTCTCATTATTTATAGTATTGATTCTCACGCTATATTCTATAAAACTCATGTATAATAACAATGCAACTCTTTGTTTTTTAGCATGTTTACTATACTCTCCTGCCTTCATATATGAAATACTCGTAAGAAGCGATTTAATAACAAACTTCTTACTTATATTAGCTGTTATCAATTTTCTTTTAATAAAACAAGTAAAGTTAGCTACTCATTACAGGCAGTATTCTCTTCTGTTAGGAATGCTACTCAGCACAAGACTGGCAATCACTATTCCTTTCTTCATATTCCTGCTGCGCCCCTTCCTAACACTACATTTTCGACAGAAAATAAGCCTCTTACTGGGAATTTTAATAATTTTCAGTCTCACGTTTCTTCCTTTTCTTGCATGGGATATAAACAATCTGTTATTTTTTGAATACAATCCTTTTGTATTACAAACACGCCAAGGGAGTACGCTAGACATTATTCTATTAATACCAGTAATGATTTATCTAGCACTCAATTGGAAAGACAATAGAATGAAACTGTATGGCAACATTGGCTATGGACTATTCCTACTCACAGCCATAACATTTATCATCAATATGGTAACATTCGATAACTTCCAACTATTCAGTTCAACATACGACATTTCGTATCTCAATATGTCGTTGCCATTTATCATTATGGCAAATATTAAGAAATCATGAAATTGAGCATTATTATACCCGTTTATCGTGCGAAAGGCACACTCTCCAGATGCTTGGAGAGTATCTTGTGCCAATCATTCACCGACTACGAGATAATTCTCGTTGACGATGGATCGCCCGACGAATGCCCCTACCTCTGCGATGAATATGCAGCAAGCAATAAAAACATCCAAGTTATACATAAGAAAAATGGAGGACTGAGCGACGCACGCAATGCAGGTATAGAGCGCGCCCAAGGCGAATACATCACCTTTATAGACAGCGATGATGCCATCCAAGAAGATACCCTGATTGTTCTCATGGAAGAGCTGGAAAAATATCCGGATATCGATATCTTGGAATATCCTATCAAGGAAAGAATAGGCAACCCCAATAGGGAAAAAATCCTATCATTCAAGCCTCAGAAATATAACGATGTACTCGACTATTGGCTAGGAGAAAGAGCTTTCGCACACACCTATGCCTGCAACAAAATATTCAAGTGCAACTTATTTCATAACATACAATTTCCTAAAGGAAAAAGCTTTGAAGACGTGTTGACAACTCCTTATCTCATGGGATTAATCCCCGTGGATAAATCTTGGAAAAGTCCTTGCATAAAGGAGATAAATGTCTGTTATACAACGGTAAAACCAACAATAAAAGTTACCGATAAGGGACTGTATCTTTATTATTGGAACAACCAGGGAATCACCGCCAAGGCTAAATATCAGGATTTACTCAACCTATATTTAGGACAGACGCAATCCATGCTCCAGCTATTCGAAAGGATGAAGGGACGAGAAGAAGAAATACTAGCCAAATATCAGTACCCACTGGAAGAGTTTATGACAAGTATTCTCAATGTATTGCTCGACCTTTACGAGGAATCGGGAAAATATGAACCAACTCCACCTCTTATCAACTGGGTGAAATGGCTAAGCCAATACCACCCCATCTCTTCATGGAAATTGAAATTATTAAATATCATAGGTTATCATAGATTATGCAAACTCAACAAACTTATACATCAGATATACAGGCACCATTAGTAAGTTTCATCGTCACAACTTATAACTTGCCTTTAGAATACCTCAAAGAATGCCTCGACAGTATTCTTCAGCTCACACTGAGCGACAAGGAAAGAGAAATCATTCTAGTAGATGATGGAAGCGACATCTGTCCGCTCAACGACTTACCAGAATATCTTGTCCATATCATCTATCTGCGCCAAGCTAACCAGGGAGTAAGCGTAGCACGCAACTATGGTATGATGATTGCAAAAGGAAGATACATACAGTTTGTAGATGGAGACGATTATCTCATACAATCGGCTTATGAACACTGCCTTGACATCGTGAGATACCACCAGCCAGACCTCGTTACCTTTAAATTTTCCAAGGATGATTCTGCAGAAGCAACATACGAACTTCCTGTTCCTATATCTGGCACAGAATACCTGTCAAACAATAATTTGTATGGATCTGTTTGTTCATATATTTTCAGACGAAGCATTAAAGGTACCTTGGAATTCACACCAAATATTGTGTATGGCGAGGACGAGGAATTCACGCCACAATTGTTCTTACGTGCCGAACGCATCTTTAAGACAAATGCCGAAGCTTACTATTATCGGGTAAATACAAACTCAGTAAGTCATCAGCTAAACAAAGAAAAGATCAATCAGAGAATGGACAATAATCTAGAGGTTATTTTGCATCTACAAAAGTTGCTTGACAAGATTCCTGTAGCCGACCGTCAGGCACTAAGCCGTCGCATAGCCCAACTGTCCATGGATTATCTCTACAATAATATTCGGCTCTATCATTCATTGATTTCTCTCAATCAAGCTATCAAGACATTGAAGAAATATGGCTTATATCCTCTTCCTGACAAGGATTACACCAAGAAATATACCATGTTCAGAAAAATTATAAGTACTTATGTAGGCAGAATAGCTCTATTGTTCTTTATAAAAAAATAAATATTCAAACTATCAAGAAGATAAGAAATGAAAATATTACTCATGGGAGAATATAGTAACGTGCATGCTACACTTGCCGAAGGACTTCACAAGTTGGGGCATCACGTTACCGTGCTCTCTAACGGCGACTTTTGGAAGAATTATCCACGAGATATTGACCTAGTAAGAAAGCCTGGAAAACTGGGCGGAATCATGTATATGATAAAGTTATACACAATAATACATAAGTTGAGAGGATACGATATTGTTCAACTCATCAATCCTATGTTTCTGGAGCTGAAGGCAGAACGCATCTTCCCTATTTACCAATATCTGAGAAAGCATAACAAGAAGGTAATCTTGGGTGGATTCGGAATGGATTACTATTGGGTAAATGTTTGCTGTAAAGACAAACCATTGAGGTACAGCGATTTTAATATGGGCAAAGAATTAAGGACTAATGTTGATGCCTTAAAGGAAAGAAAAGATTGGTTGGAAACAGAAAAAGGAAGACTCAACCTGATGATTGCCGAAGACTGCGACGGCATCGTAACGGGTCTCTATGAATACTGGGCATGTTATCAACCTAGTTTTCCACAAAAAACAACATTTATTCCCTTCCCTATCAAACCGCAATTTATAACTTCAGAAAACAGCAACTCGTATATTCATGTGGATAATCATCAGGTCTTACCATTGGATACTCCCAAGAAGGTAAAACTCTTCATCGGTATCAACAAAAGCAGAAGCGAATATAAGGGCACCGATATCATGCTGAAGGCTGCACAAGCCATTGCAAAGAAATATCCAGACAAAACGGAACTCCAGATAGCCGAAAACATCCCTTTTGTAGAATATGTAAAAATAATGAATGGAAGCGATGCTATACTCGACCAACTCTACAGCTACACACCATCCATGAATCCACTGGAGGCAATGGCAAGAGGAATCATCTGCATAGGTGGCGGAGAACCTGAAAATTATGAGATTATACACGAGGATAAACTACGCCCTATCATCAATGTACTTCCTAACTACGAAAGCGTTTACCAAGAACTGGAGCACCTTGTATTGCATCCAGAACTTATTCCTTTACTCAAGCAGCAAAGCATCGAATACATCAACAAGCATCACGACTACATCAAGGTTGCTGAAAGATATGAAGCATTCTATCAAAAACTGCTTACCCAATAAGGGAAAATAAGAATATCATCAAAGGAAAATGTTGATAAACAAAAATAGAGCATTCAAATCACTTGAACGCTCTATCTTTATAATTAGATTAAATTTTCTAATATTATTTGTATAAGTAAAAGATGATGAAATGACGTTTCACAACGTCCGTTTGTTTTAACTGATGCAAAGATACGACGATTTTTGTCTATAAAGTCGTAAATTATACATTTTATGGTAGCGAAATATGATTTTTTCACCCAAAAAAAAACAAATTTTACCACCAATCTTATAATTTTCACCACACTATTCTACGATAGTGATAACATTTTTTCTATTGGTTTGACCGCTTTTTTCGCTATTTCAGGAGCCACTTCAACTGTTGGCCAACCAAATTTCAATGCATTGTATATCTTCTTGAGCGTATTCATCTTCATATACTCACACTCGTTGCAGCTGCAACCTACTCCACCCTCGCTTACCTCTGGAGGTACGGGATAGAAAATTACGTTAGGACAATTACGCTCCAGCTCATGCAGGATACCAGCCTCTGTAGCGATAATATACTCCTTGATTTCAGGATGCTCTTGGGCATAATGCAACATGGTGGCTGTAGAGCCCTTTACATCGGCTACAGCAAGTACTGGTGCCTTACACTCCAGGTGAGCCATCACAACAGCCTCAGGATGCTTCTGCTTCAGTTTAACTATAGCCTCTACAGAGAATTTCTCATGTACATGGCAACCACCGTTCCAAAGCAACATATTGCGGCCTGTAACGCTGTTTATATAGTTACCGAGATTATAGTCTGGACCAAAGATGATTTTTTCGTCCTGTGGGAAACTGTCAATTACCTTCTTAGCATTACCGCTTGTCACTACACAATCAGTCAGCGCCTTCACTGCAGCCGTGGTGTTTACATAACTCACAACCTTATATCCTGGATGCTCTTCCTTGTACTTTTTCAAATCCTCAGCCTTACAGCTGTCAGCAAGCGAGCAACCAGCATTCAAGTCAGGACAGATCACGGTTTTGTCAGGACTCAAGAGTTTGCATGTCTCAGCCATGAAGTGCACGCCACACATAACCATTACCTGGGCATCGGTTTCAGCTGCTTTACGAGCCAAAGCCAGAGAGTCGCCCACGAAGTCAGCAATGTCCTGAATCTCACCTACCGTATAGTAGTGGGCGAGGATAATAGCATCTTTCTCCTTGCAAAGCTTTCTGATTTCAGCTTTCAAGTCCAAGGCTTCGTCAACGGGTTCGTCAACGTATCCTTTCTCAATCCATTCTTTTTTCACCATAACATTCATATTATATTTCTTATTTTTTATTTTTTTAAAAGAGAATATAGAGATGATGATATGCCGTGGATAAGTGGATAACATTCTGCATAAAAACTTGCGTATTTCGTTATCCAAGTCTTATTCCAGTTTATCCGCAGAGGCCTTTGAAATCTTTTTCTTGTCTCTTAATGCATTAACCGGTTTATCAACATTTCCCCAATTCGGTGCAAAGTTAATAAGTTTATATCTTTTTTCGGTCAAAAACAGCGAAAAAGTTTCTAAAAACTTAATAATATCTATGTGGATATCCTCTTTTCGTTGGTTTGAGATAGCTATGTGTGGATATTTACAAACTTATTAAAAAGTTATTATTGGGGTTTTCCGTACACTTATCCACGCTTTTGTGGAAAACAAAAAAGATGGTGTGGCATTAAGTCTGGATAATAGTTGGCGCATAACAGTTGACCACCGCATGCACAACAGCTGTTGGACATGCGCATATCAGCTGTTATGCGACCGATGATACTGACTGTCTCAACAACATATTCTGTCTCTTCCAGCAACATATCCTGTCTATTCCAACAACATGAAGAGGGTGAATCATAAACTTATGATACACCCTCCTGGTCTGAGTTATTTATATGGTTGGTTTTGGTTATAGGATTTTCATCTGTTTCTTTCTATTCTATACCTATTTATATATAGGTCTCTGATTTATTATTATATATAGAAGTTCTGATTCCCTATCTTTTGTTCAAAACAGAATCAATTTTTTCTGTTACCAGTTCAGGAGAGATATTCTTCATACATGCGAAGTCTCCCCTAGCGCAAGGCTTGTTACCATAGATACTGCAAGGGCGGCAAGGTAAGTCAAGCTGTACGGCATTGGCAGGATCCTGATGCCAGCCCATGAAACCTGCGTATGGATGTGTAGCTCCCCAGATGCTTACTACAGGAGTGTTTACAAGCGATGCCAAGTGCATATTGGCACTATCCATGCTCACCATAACGTGCAGATGACTAATCAGGATGAGTTCCTGTTTCAATCCGTTAAGATGAGAAGAAGCGTTAATGAGCTGTGGATACTTCTCAGCCCAGTCGTTCATCACTGGTGTTTCGTCTTTGCCTCCACCGAAAAGGAAGATATGAGCGTGTGGATGATTGTGGATAAGTCGCTGGATAACTTTTTCCATCAGTTGTATCGGATATATTTTTCCCTCGTGTGCAGCGAAGGGAGCAATACCAATCCACGGCTCTGTTATGTGCTTGTCTTCTAGTGAGATAGAATTCTCTCCTACTCCGAATACCTCCTGTGGTAAGATACTTAAATCTCCTTGTTTTCCATCCCCATAGATAGATGTGAAATCCATGTGGATAGGATATCCAAGTTGTGCAAAAACATCAGCATAGTTTTGGAACGATGTAGGTTGCTGCACAAGTTTTTTACCATTAGAAGCTACCAGCTTGCGTTTTCCCTTGCGATGTTTGTCAATATGTGCTACCTTGAAGTTATCCAGGTTGAAGCGCATACGCAGATAATCGGAACGTAGCACGCTATGTAAATCGGCAATTGCTGTAAACTGTTTGGCTATCAATCGGCGATAGAGTGCGTTGAGTCCTTTCACCCCTTTGTATTCCCCCTTGATATCAGCTTCCATAAATCCAACGTTAGGAGCCAAGTCTTCAAAGAAAGGACGGGCAAAGGGACGACTGAGCACAGTAATTCTTACTTTCGGGTATTGTTTGGCCAAAGATTGAATTACAGGTACGGTCATGGCAACATCGCCCATGGCTGAAAATCTAATTACCAGGATATGCTCAGTTTTCATCGTTTTTTTCTTCTATATATAATATAAGGTGAAAAAAGAGAGCCATACCTCTTATTATATAATAAGGTATATGCGCTCTCCTATTCTTTTTTTTTTATTTCTTGTAGAGTACAGGATTGGTTGAAGGATCGTTGTACATCTTCATCTGTCGGTAAACCTTCATGTATTTGCGTCCAGCCTCGATATCTTCCAAGAGTTGGTCGATAGCTGTAGAAAGGTCTACCTGCTGTTCCAGGAGTACATCCAGTTTGGCTTGGCATTTTGCTTTGTGCTCAGCCGAAGCTTCCGGGCGTTCCACCTGCTCCTTCATGTGATAAATCTTGAGGGCAAGAATACTCAAGCGGTCAACAGCCCATGCAGGACTCTCTGTGTTGATGCGTGCATCATCCTGAACCTTCACGTCTTTGTATGTTTCGCGGAAGTAAGTATCGATTTGCTCAACGAGGTCTGTTCTGTCCTGGTTGCTCTTGTCGATTCTGCGCTTCAATACGAGTGCTTCAGCCGGGTCTATCTGAGGATCACGGATAATATCCTCGAAATGCCACTGTACTGTGTCAATCCAACACTTCAGATAAAGGCAGTTCTCGATGCTACCTTCCTGGTATGGATTATTGATTGGTGTATCAATGTTGTCTTTGATATGATAATCGGCTATCGCCTGATTAAATATCTTATTGGCTTTTTCTGTAAATGTCATAATGGATTTAAATGTTTAATTAATACCGTACAAAAGTAACAAAATAATCTGAAACTACCAACAAAAAAGGAAAAAAAAGCCAAAAATATGCACAATTAGGGGGTGTTTGTGCACAATAATGCACTTTTTTCGCCAAAATATTTGTTTATCTCAAAAAAAAAGTGTTCCTTTGCACCCAGATTTTTAATTAGAAATTTATTTATAAACATTTTAAAAGTTACAATTATGTCAGAAATTGAAAGCAAAGTAAAGGCAATTATCGTTGATAAACTCGGTGTTGATGAGGCTGAAGTTAAGCCAGAGGCAAGCTTCACAAATGATCTTGGTGCAGATTCTTTGGATACTGTAGAGTTGATCATGGAGTTCGAGAAGGAGTTCTCTATCTCTATCCCAGACGATAAGGCTGAGAAGATTGCTACTGTAGGTGACGCTATCTCTTACATTGAGGAGAACGCTAAGTAATTTAGCAGCTAAATTATACTAAATGGAATTAAAAAGAGTTGTTGTAACAGGTCTCGGTGCTGTGACTCCAGTTGGTAATACTCCTGAGGAAACTTGGGAGAGCCTCCTTGCTGGTAAGAGCGGTGCTGCGCCTATTACTCATTTCGATACAACCCTTTTCAAGACCAAGTTCGCTTGCGAGGTTAAAGGCCTGAACATCAATGATTGGATTGATCGTAAGGAAGCTCGCAAGCTTGACCGTTATACCCAGTTGGCTATGATTGCTGCCATGCAGGGTGTAAAGGATGCTAATATCGATCTTGAGAAGGAAGACTTGAACAACGTTGGTGTTGTATTCGGTGTAGGTATCGGTGGTATCAAGACTTTCGAGGATGAGGTGAAGTACTATGGTACTCACGAGGAGAATGGTCCTAAGTTTAACCCATTCTTCATCCCTAAGATGATTGCAGATATCGCTTCTGGTCAGATTTCCATCCACTTTGGATTCCACGGACCAAACTACACTACTACATCTGCATGTGCTTCTTCAAGCAATGCATTGGCTGATGCCTTCAACCTGATTCGTTTGGGTAAGGCAAACATCATCGTTAGCGGTGGTGCAGAGGCAGCTATCTGCGCTTGTGGCGTAGGTGGTTTCAATGCTATGCATGCATTGTCAACACGTAATGATGACCCAGAGCATGCTTCACGTCCGTTCAGCGCAAGCCGTGATGGATTTATCATGGGCGAGGGTGCAGGTTGCTTGATTCTCGAGGAACTTGAGCACGCTAAGGCTCGTGGTGCGAAGATTTATGCTGAGATGGTAGGTGAGGGCGAGAGTGCCGATGCTTATCACATCACTGCATCTCATCCTGAGGGTCTTGGTGCTAAGCTCGTTATGGAGCGTGCACTTGCTGATGCCAATCTGAAGCCAGAGGACATTGACTATATCAATGTTCACGGTACAT
>OMCE01000854.1_pt1 | contig 13858 bp, 21 predicted proteins | sample 1644981 | NCBI WGS metagenome assembly OMCE01 (sample SAMEA103958151, study PRJEB25191) | human gut metagenome | reverse complement strand
CATCTCTATTTCTGACGATTATAGTGACGAAGTTGTGAACCCAACGGAATCACTCGAATGGGACAAATTTGGTGAAAAGTTTTCAATTCATTCAAAAGAATTTGCGTCTGTAACTTACTTATACACAAGTAATTACAGACGCTTTTTTGTTTGATTGGTTGATAACACTTTTGAGAACACAAGTTGTTTGGTTTTCAAAACCAGTGCAAAACCAGTGCAAGTCTATAAATGCTCATAATCATTTGGTAGTCAGAAGATTAGAGTATACTTTCGTAACACACCAAAAATATTGGAAAAAATTTAGTGTTATCAAATGGGTATCAACTCGTAAAAAAAATGTTATCAAATGAAGAAATTGCATTTAAACATTATTCACAACCGCTTGAAGCGAGGAACGGCAAAAAAGGCTGTTTCTGTGGAAATTCGTGTGTCTTTCGGAAGCGAGAGAAAGTACGTGTCAACAGGTGTTCTTGTGACTCCTAACAACTGGTCAGACACTAAAAAGATGGTGCTGTCGAAGTGCAAGGACGCAGACCTTATGAACGAAACTATTCATGCGTTCTATCTCCGTGTGAAGAAAATCACAGACCGCATGATAGAGGAAGGCATTACAGATCTCGACCTTATACCTGCACTTATGCAGAATGAAGTCTGCGACAAGACCGACTTTATAGCATATTGCGAAAAGCGGACTAATGAGCGTAATGTATGCGAGCATACGAAGAAGAGGTATGTCGTGTTTACAAAGTTCCTACGCTCCTGGGGGAAGATAACTCTATTCTCCGACTGTAACGTAGCTAACATAAGAGCTATGGATGAGTTCTTGCACCAGCAAGGCAAGAAAGCATCCACCATCTATGATTATCACAAGTATCTTAAACTATTCATTAATGATGCCTGTGTAGACGGACTGATAGATGCCAATCCTTATACGAAGTTGCCGTTTAAGATAAACAGAGGGGAAAAACAATACGTTGACTGTATAACAGAAGACCAGTTCATAAAAATTAAAGAGCTGCAACTTAATACTCCGCACCTTTGCAGGGCAAGAGATTTATTTTTATTTCAAGTCTACACAGGACTTGCATACTCAGATTTGATGGCCTTCGACTTCAGCGCCTGCGAGGAGGAGGAGAAAAAGATGGTCTATAAGTCACACCGCACGAAGACCGACACGGACTTTTCTTTTCAACTGCTCTCCCCGGCTATGGAGATTTTGAGAAAATACGATTTCACATTGCCACATCTGAGTAATCAGAAGTATAATGATTATCTCAAGGTTATAGGCATGATGGCTGGAGTGAGTAATCTCAGGAGCCACATGGGAAGAGGAACGGCAGCAACCCTGTTCCTCTCAAAAGGTATGCCAATCAATGTCGTAATGAAAGTACTTGGCCTTACTACTCTGCGTCAGACAACGAGATATGCAAGGACTCTTAACAACGATATTAGAGGAGCATTCGATAATCTTGAGGGGAAACTTTAAAAAACAAAAGGCAGGACTGGTTACTTATCCAGTCCTGCCTTTCTTTTTGCATCAATCTTACTTTTCTCCAACAGAATATCACGAAGCTCTCTCGTGATACCCTCCTGCACCAATAGCTTCGCTTTTACATCAGCAAGTTCTTTCCTGACTGCATCATCGTTTTTCACTTCGCCTTTGATCATCGCACCCTCGCCACGCAGCAACCATTCTGCCGATATTTCCACGAATACCTCGAGGGTTCTTACGATAAGTTCTAACGTACAGGTCTTCGTGCCGTTAAGATAGTTGTTAACAGACGTAGGCTTCATGCCAACCATAGCAGAGAAAGCCCTGTTACTGAGGTGCTTATCATACACAATTTCATTGATTCTTTTTCTAATTTCCTCCATACCAATAAGTGTTTATTAACGTAAATATTCCTAAATATTCACTAAATTATTGCCCATATACTTGCACGTTTAAACAAGATTGAGTATATTTGCACCCGTATTTAAACACTTGCATTCGTGCAATATTAGTTTTACACTGCAAAAATAACAATAAATTATGATAAAGATAGTAAGATTTCGGAAAATTTTCGTGGACGAGCGAAAAATTCCTACGCTGATGAAAAAATTCGGAGCATCCAAGTCAACAATCTACAATGCTCTGAGGTATCATACAAACAGTGAACTGGCTTCATTAATCCGAGAAGCAGCCATTAATGAATTTGGCGGCGTTGAGGGTAAAGATGTCATGAAGATGAGAACATAATCATTATTCTCAATATATAGGTGTGTTATATAGACGAACACCATTGTCCCATTTGTGGTATTAATGTTAGATGTTAGAATAGGAGTATTCATTTCCTCATTGGTCTGTGAAGATAGATGAGGTTTAAGATATCAACGCATAGCTCAGTTGGCAAGAGCGAGGGCTTTTTATAATGTTGTTATAGGCCATGTGAATGATAAGTAGTGAAGTTCCTGCGATAAGCCCTTTAAAAGGCAGGTGAGAGACGGAGGTTCGAATCCTCCTGCGTTGGCAAGTTTTTATTTGCGTTTTCATGGTAAGGCGGTAGGCGGTATAGTCCATTAACCAGAATTAGATGTTGCGGGCGAGCATCATACCACCGCCTTCCTTTTAAATCGCAAACTTGAGAAAGCGCCAGTTGTTGTGGTGATTGCTCGATTGCTCTTTGACTTTTTGTTTAGCGATTTTATGTATATATGGTATGGCGGGAATGCCCCTTAATTTTCATGGTAGCGCATGATGCCAGCAGCGCAAGATGTCAACAGGCGACAAGTGTTTATCAAGAGTTGTATAAAACAATCTTCCTTTTGTGAACACTGAGGTTCGATTCCGCTCTTGCGTACTATAAATTTATTCAATTTTTAATTTTTATAATCTTTTTATGCAGCAGCGGCTGCTTTGAATATTGTTTATTGTCGGTCTGCCTGCGAAGGTAGACTGGCTTTTAATTAACCGCAAAAGCGATTAGATATATGATTAGATTATCATCAACAAGATATTATCAAGATAAGGTTGACTATATATACCGACAGCTGCTAACCGACAAGAGCGACAATCTCAAGCTCTTCGAATACAGGTATCGCATGATACACGTCTACAATGCAAAGATAGTGAACATGTCTGCCGATCTCGGGAAGCCAGAAGGAATATATGACACCCTTTAATTTCTATATATAATAAGGTATATGGCATTAAAACGATACAAGCCCCTCAGACGTGCGCCTCTCAAACGTGCGCCCTGGAACCAGGCTAAGAAGACTCAGGAGAAGAAAAAGGCCAAAGCAGGACTAAGCAAGCCTGCCCTAATTAAGGAATTAGACAAGTGGTTCAGCTATTACGTACGTCTCAAGAATTCTGACAAGAACGGATATTGCAGATGTATATCTTGCGGAAAGATTTTCTTCTGGAAAGATATTCAAAATGGACACTATATGTCACGACGATATATGTCTACCCGGTTTGCAGAAGACAACTGCCGACCGCAGTGTGTTGCTTGCAATATATTCAATCAGGGTAATATTCAGATGTACCGCAGGGAGCTTGTCCGCTCTATCGGTGAGCAGCGTGTTGACCTGATAGAAGTGCGGGCAAGACAGGAAAGAAGGGAGTGGTCTTTGTTCGATCTAAAGTATATGATTGATTTTTACAAAAAAGAAGTCGATAGGCTTTTATTAGAGAGAAGCCTTTCACTATAAGAAATTAGTGGTTGTTATTCATTTTTTTTATTATCTGTTTGTTTGACCCACTTGGTGGCAGCTGGCACTGGATAGTCCTCCTGCTCACCTTGTGGGATTTTATTCAAAAGAATATGCAACAATATTTACTTGATCTTATTCGCAGTATGATGCAAGATGAGCATCATGTTCCTCGCGGTGTTCTTTACGCTAATCTAAGGATAGCCGTACAAAGAGACCTTTCCGAAAATCTAAACAGACTTCTTTTGAAGAATAGGATAGAAATTTCAAAGACTGTCAACGACATTTTAATTACATTAAAATAATATGAAAACAATACGATTTGAAAAAGTCACTCTGTCAAACTTCTGCGGAATTGATAACGCAGAGATAGAGTTCTATCACAACATCACTACCATTTGTGGGCGCAATGGTATTGGTAAGTCGACAATCTTCAATGCCATCTACTACGTACTTTTCGGTACTGACCAGTTTGGCAATTCGCTCGACATCAAGACATACGACTCCAACCATCAAATCATCCGTGAGATTCCGCATGAGGCTTCGCTTACTATCAGCGTAGATGGCGAGGAGACAACCTTCAAGCGCACGCTTACCGATTTATGGAAGGGCGAGCAGGTCAAGAATACTTACAAGTATTTCATTGATGGCGAAGTGGTGACAGCTGGCGACTACCGCAAGGCGATTGAAAACATCTGCCCGGAGAAGACGTTTCGGCTCTGTTCTTCTGCCACGGCCTTCACTTCTATGACATGGCAGGAACAGCGAAAGTTCCTCCAGTCTCTTGTACCGGAAGTCACTCAGGAAGACATTACGCAAGGCGATACGAGATACGACTTCATTACCGATGAATTGAAGAAACGAGAACTCGAAGCTTTCATCCATCACCTCAAGTACACACGCAAGGAGGTACAGGATAATCTTGACAAGGTTCCTGTACGTCTCACAGAACTAAACAACGCACTTACTCAGGCAGAAGACTGGGAAAATCTTGCTGCAGAGCTTGACGAGGCGAAGAAGAGACTCAAGGAGGTTAGCGACAAGATTAATCTTGCACAGAATGGTGCAACAGACTCTGTGCGCAATGAGGGACTTCGTCGTCGCATAGAGTTCACACAAAAGCGCATTGACGAGATGACCGCTTCTGCACGAAACCTTGCCAATGAAGAGGCGACAAAGCACGAGTCGGATTTGATTTCAGCAAGATCCGCATCCTCAGCAGCTACCCGAATGGTCGATGAGTTGAAGCAGAAGATGGAAGGACTCACTAACACAGAAATCCAGGCCAACAAACATAAGGAAGAGTGCGAGGCTGAGGTTATTAAACTCAACGAGCGCTCCACGTTAATCTCTCAGATGAAATGGGAGTGGGACGATGCAGACTCTATGTGCCCACATTGCGGACAATCTCTGCCTCTTGATAGGGTGGCAGAATTAAAACAGCAGTCTCACGACAGGTTTAATGAGTACGTATCCAACAGACAGAAAGAACTCCAGAAAGAGTTTAGTGACCTTCAGCAGCGTTATACCGACATCAAGAAACTCATCGAGAATACCGATGAGGAACGCCGCTCTACCACAAACCAACTCACAGAAGCTCAGAAAGCGAAGAAACAGGCTGACATACATCTCAAATCTGTACTATCCGAAAATGTACGCACGTCAGACGATTTTCTTGCAGCCAACGAGAACTACAGACAGGCATCCGAGGAACTACAGTCGCTTACCGATGAACTCAACAAGCCGTCAGATTCTACGAAAGACATTTCTCAACTTCTCATTGATCTGAAGAAACAGCAGTCAGAGGCACAGCAGACTGTTGATAGTCTTACTTCACGTCTTGCAGCAAAAGAGACCTATGACCACATCTCCACCCTAATTTCTAATGCACAGGGCGACAAGGAGAAGTTCCAGGGCCAGCTCGATGATATCGACCAGAAACTTGACATCGCTAATGATTATCAGCAGAAAGCCTGCCAACTCCTCGAAGAACGTGTCAACGAGCATTTCTCCTATGTTAAGTTCTCTCTTTTTAGGACAACTCTCGAAGGTGAACGGAAGCAGGCCTGTGAGTGTTATCACGATGGTGTACCTTACAGCAGCCTCAATACAGCATCAAAGGCTAATGCAGGTATTGATATAGCGTATACAGTAGCCGAGAAGTTTGGCCTCTCTGTCCCTATCGTCCTTGATGAGTGTGAGAGTAACCTTTCTCCTATCTATCGTGGAGGACAGCAGATACGTCTACGCGTCACTCCTTCATCTAACTTCGAATACATATTCGAAGATGGAGATTAAGACGAAATACAACATAGGTGATGCTGTCTATATTCTTGACGGATACAAGATTGTCCGTGCCAACATATCCTGCATCAAGTTTGAGCAACACGGCACGGCAAAGCCTTGCATTACCTATCACTTCCCAATCTTTCCAATGCGGAAAGAATTGGAATGTTTTAGAACAAAAGAAGAATTAATTAAATTTCTAAATAAATAAAAATTATGGCAGAAATGACAGGAACAGCAGTAGCAAAGCAGCCTTCAACTAAGGCAATGGCGGTAAAGTCCTTTCAGGACGTGATGAACAACAATTATTATCAGTCTCTTTTACAGAATACCCTTCGTGAGAACAAAGGAACATTCTGCACAAGCCTGATGGAACTCTTCTCCTCTGATGAGAAGTTAATGCAGTGCAAGCCTACAGACCTTATGGCAGAGGCACTCAAAGCAGCATCTCTCCATCTTCCCCTCAACAAGCAGCTGGGGCAGTGTTATATTCTTCCTTTCAAGAACAAAGGCATAATGACCCCTACACTTGTCGTAGGAACGAGAGGTTATCTACAGTTGGCTATGCGAACGGGCAAATATGAAACCATCAACTCTGATGTAGTGTACGAGGGTGAGCTGACAGGCTACGATAAGGTTACAGGTCGATTAGATCTAACCGGTGTTCGTTCATCAAACGTTCCAGTCGGATATTTCGCTTACTTCCGAATGAAGAACGGATTGTCTAAGCTTCTTTACATGACGCTCGATGAGGTCTGCATATATGCGAAGCAGTACAGCCCTACTGTCAAGTTCAGCGACAAAACAACAGTAGAGAGTCTTAAGAAACTCGCCCTCAAACAAGCCGAAGAAGGTTCTTGCGATGGCGTTGGCTGGTACTCCAACTTCGAGTCTATGGCACTCAAGACTGTTCTTCGCCGCCTCCTTTCGAAATGGGGAGAGCTATCAATAGAGTCTAACGACATCATTAATCTTGATGAGGCTCCTGCTGTGTCTTCTTCGAAAGAGCGAGATGTGCAGTTTGCCGAAGCAAAGGAAGTTTCTACTGTCGACACAACAACTGGAGAAATAGTGCAGCCAGGTGACGAAGTTTCACAGCCGCAATCAGTCAATCCAAACCCTTTCAAATTAAGCTAACATGAAACTCATTGTTATAGGTTCATCGTCAAAAGGAAATGCGTATGCCCTTCAAGCAGCCTCAGGAGAAATCCTGCTGCTTGAAGCTGGCAGACCCATTCGTGAGGTCAAGAAGGCTATCGGTTATCAGACGAACAAGGTGGTTGGATGCATCGTCTCGCACGTACATGGCGATCACGCAAAGTATATTCCAGAATATTTCTCTGCAGGTATCGACATCTATTCATGCAAGGAGGTTGCCAACCGATACCTCGTCAAAGTCTTGCAATTCGACTTCACTCTTTCTATCGGTCCATTCAAGGTTACACCGTTCGAGGTCGAGCATGACGTTACCAATTACGGCTATCTTATCTTCCACCCAGATTTTGGCACAATCTTCTTTGCTACAGATTGCTACAATCTGCACAACATTATTAAGAACTGCCGCACCTACCTCATGGAGTGCAATTACGAGGATAGCTTGCTCAACAAGGCCATAGATGAGAGAAAGACCTCTGCAAGTCAGGCTGACCGCATCAGACTGTCGCACATGAGTCTCGAACACGCGGTTCAGTTCCTGCAGCAGTGCGAGGTAGACAAGTCCACCCGTCAGATCGTTCTTATTCATGGATCTTCTCGCCACCTGCAGCCAAGCAAGGCTGTAAACAAGTTCCAGCAGGTTCTTGGAGTTCCAACTTACTATGCCTCCAAAGGCTTTACTCTCGATTTAATTTAATTTTTTACACTATGCCTGTTTTTACAAATCTCAACAACCTACGCACGTATATGGAAGCCTTGAAAGAAATCGACAAGGCTAAGGAGATAGGTTACTCACTCGAAATCAGAAAGTTCCACCCTGTCGCTACAGATATGCAGAAAGCTTATCTCGCATTCATTATCACGTACCTTTCATCAAAGCTCGGGCAGACGTTCTACCAGACTCTTTCCGAAATACAGAAGAATGTGGCTCCTCATATTTTCATGACGGGAGAATATGACAAGAATGGTTATCCTAAGTTCAAGCCGCTCGGGCTTCTCGACACCGCAGAGGCTTCATCCGTCATCCGTGGTGTTATCGACTTTGCGGAAAGTCGGGAAATCATGATACCCGACAAGGAGGACGAACTGGCCGTTAAGTATTGTCAGCGTGAGGTTGATTCCAGCAAAGGATGGGTATAATGTGTCACTTTTTTTAAACTCTCAAGATATGATACTACCAAAAGAAATCAGACAAGAGGCAGCTCGTTATGCTAAAGACGATAACGCACGCCTCGAAGCTTTCATAGCCGGTGCCATGTTCGTACGTACTGGAAAGTATTATAAGGAGCAGAATTTCTTAGAAGACCTCGCGTCCTTCGAGCGATGGTGGCTTCTATACGACAAGAAGCGCGGAAAGAAAAAGGCGCAGCAGAAATGGCTTCGACTTACTCCTTCACAGCGAGAAGCGTGCATAGCTGCTACTCCTGATTACGTTAAAAGTATAAAAGACAAACAATTTCAGAAAGACCCACTCACCTATCTCAACGGTGAGTGCTGGAATGACGAGATTATTCAGCAACAAGACTATGAGCAACAACGATCTGTCAAACTCGCTTCCAAAGCGGCAAGAATCCTCTGTAGCGACAAATTCTAAAACAGGAAATGGTTATATACAGCCACTTTCTTTCAGAGATGCTATTTCTCGTGGACAAGACAGGGTTATAGCCGTTGTGCGCAGAGATCAGAACGACCTTCGTAGGCTTGTTTCCTGGATTAAGAGCCGACTTATAGAGGCGTTTCATTATCTCGGTGCATTCGACATCGTTGAGGAGTATCAGATACATACTCTCGCAGTCCGTATCTGCAATCGGTTCTACTACTGGACAGTCCCAGAACTTGATTATGCTTTCGTAGCTTTCACGAATGGAGAATACGGCAAACTTGTCCATTACAATCATGATGGCGACACGTCTGTAATTAATCCTCAAGACGTTATGAAGGCACTAATCGCGTTCGATGCCGACCTTCTTAAGGAGCGTGCCCGTTACGAGGATGAGCAGCGTAGTAAGAAACTTGCTCAGGAGCGCTTGCGTGATGCAGCAAAGCCGCATGGAATAGCTGCATGGATAGACTATTGCAAGCAACATGGTCTCGACCCTAACACCCACAAGCTCCCTCGTGTCAATATCGACAAAATGAACGTCAACAATGTTCTTTACCCAGAAAAGAATAATAAAAACAACAAATAAAAATCAATAACAATGTTCGTAGCTTTATTAATTATAATCTTCACGTGCCTCTTATCTGTGTCTTTGTATCTCTGCCTATCTCGTAAGCAGGTGGCTACTAAACAAGGCAAATTCGTCTTTCTTCGTGTCAACAACGAACCTATACGAAACACTATTCGCAAAGCCGGAATCAATCTCTGCCCATGCTGTCGTTCTTTTTCGAATAATTACCTCTTTGCCAATCTCGAAGGCTCTATGGTATGTGGTTTCAATGAAAGCAGGCATCACTTCATCGAGGATGCAGAGAAATACAAACATGAGGTTGTCGACTGCGGCGACAATGTGCTTATGTTCATCACTGAGGTTTTACAACTCAACTCTTCTTGTACTAAGAAATAATAAGAAATTAGCTTATGGAACGCAAAATAGGAGAAACATTTGAGTTTGAAGGTAAGATTTATGAGACTATAGGATTTCCTTCTAATAGTTGTTTTTCCTGCGCTTTTATAAAATTATGTAGAAGTGGAATGGGAGAAGTAATAGGAAACTGTTGTGGCGATCTTAGAGAAGACAAGACTGATGTATTTTTCAAGGAAATTAAAAAAGATATGGAAATCAAAGACAATAAACTCACTATTAATATCCCTTCAGGGATGGAGATAGATATAGAGAATAGTGACTTGAAAACTGGTGTCATCAGGTTCAAGAAGAAAGAATTGACCTATGAAGATATAAAGGCTTCTTTAAGACTCAACGAAAACATGACAGGTATAGACGTTTCTGACGATAACGCAAATAGACTTTATGCTATTAATCGACTTATGTGCATAGCTAAGTTTTACAATGGAGATTGGAAGCCTAATTGGAGTAGTGTAGAAAATAAATATTATATTATATATTGTAATCGTTCTCAATGCTATACAACAGATTATAAAACTCTTATTGATATCAATACGGTATATTTCAAATGCGAAAAAGATGCCCAAGCTGTCATTGACAACCCTAACTTCCGAGAAATCTTGGACGCAATTTACAAAAACTGAACAATACGATTATGGAAAAAGAAATTAACATAGCGGAAATCCTGAAGGATAAACCGCAAGGTACTAAATTATATGATTTGCTGTATAACGTAGATGTAGAGTTAGATAAAATCAGCACTACAGATACAGAAACAGTAGTTTGGTGTACAAATAAGACAGATAATAATACTACTTGCCATCGTGGTTATTCCGAATTTGGTACATTAAGAGGATGTCCTGATGGTTTACAAATTCTTCTTCCTTCAAAAGAAATGCGTGACTGGCGAAAATTCGATTGGAAGAAAGGTGATGTGTTGATTAGCAATGATAGTGATATCCTTATAATCTTTAATGGTTTCTCAAAAGATGATTATACTATATTTGAAGGTAAACACTGGATTAGTTTAAGTGAAAAGAGGCATATATCTTGTTTGAATATGCAGAATACACAAAACTATCATATTGAAGATAACAAAGAAGTTGTTAAAACCTATATCAAAACTATCGAGGAAAGATTTGGTGGAAAACTCAATCGTGAAACTTTGGAGATTGAGAAACAGCAAGAGTTCAAGGATGGAGATATTGTGTTTGTTAGATGTAAAAGATTTTGTTATATTGAAATCTTTAATTACTTTAAGGATGATGGCTTATATGATCACGCTTCACTAAGCACTACACTACAGATGATTGATATTTGTGGTAAATACCCAATATCCAAAGATGAAATCGTAGAAATTCGCCTTGCAACTGACTCAGAAAAGAAGCAGCTCTTTGAAGCTTTAGCAAAGGAAGGTAAGGTTTGGGATGCCGAAAGCAAAGCCATTGTGGATTTGAAACCGAAGTGGACTCCAAAGCCATTTGATAGAGTAGTAACAAGAGTTGATGATGATGCTATATGGACTGCTAATATTTTCAGTCATATTGACCAATATGGAGAATATAATACTATTGGTTGTGTGGGTGGTTATCCTTATTGTCTTCCTTATAATGAGGAGACAGCTAAATTGATTGGTACGACTGATGATTGGAAAGGAGGTGAGTGATGAAAATATCAGAACTTATAAAGATTCTTGAAGCTCGTAAGAAGCAGTTTGGTAATATATATGTTGTTGATGACTTAGGATATATCACAAATGATCTTATCTACAACGAAGATGATAATTCTTTGATGATAGTTACAGACACATTCAGAAAAGTAAGAAGAAATGGTAAAGATTGAGATAAGAATACAAGGTGCTGTACGTGATAACATAGTCTGCAAGTGGGTAACAGAAGAACAGTTATCATTCTTGCGAACATTGGAAGATGATAACTGGGCGTTTAAAGGAGAACGTCCAAATCTTAAAATAACAATAATAGAAAATTAATATGATAGACGATAAGAAAATAGAAGAAGCCGCAAGAGAATCGGCAGACCTGTATGAGAAAGATCTCCCTGTAATGTCTTATAATGAAGACACAGAGGTTGATGGTCAGCATCATTTCTGTCAAGAGTTTGGTGCAGAATTATTTAAGGATGGTGCAAAGTGGGCTATCCATGAATTCTTGAAAGACTTATGGCATTCTATTGAAGAAGAGCCAGATAAGAGAAAGAGTGATATTATTACAATCGGTTCTTATAACTATATTTCCCTACACTTTAAAGAATCCTTTATTTGGAAAGAGGAATCTTGGAGACATTCGATTAGTAGATGCCAAATCACCAAGTGGGCTTATTTATCTGACATACTGCCAAAGCAGAAAGGAGGAAACCATGATTAAGCCAGTTACTACGTATTCTGTCGTATGTGACAGATGCGGAAAAATTTTTGAAGCAGACGGGTGTATTGCTTGGACTGATAAGCAATCTGCAATATACTATGCTCTTGCATCAGAATGGGAAGAGATAGGAGATAAGCACTACTGCCCAGATTGCTATGAGTTTAATGATGAGTTAGATGAGTATGTTCCTAAAAAGAAAGGGAAATAAAAATGAAGAAGAAGGGATATTACGAATACAGTAACGGTATTTATCCAAGGAAGCTGTGGGTAATGTACGACACAAGTGAGGACGAGATTGACAAATGCTTTACCGACATGAAAGGCAAACCTCTTGTTCACAACGATGAGCCTATGAATGAAGGAAACTGCGGAGGTATGGTTTATGACGAATGTATGAGTAAATCAGGAAATTACATCGGAAATCTTGTCATCTTCCCAAAGAAGAAAGACATGACTATGAGAAATGTCAGGCATGAGGCATTTCATGTTCTTTCGTCAATGAATGACGCCTGTGACCTTGAGAGGTTCAAGGGTGCCTATAATGAACATCAGGCATACCTTATGGGTTGGATATGTGATTGCATCAACAAGGCTCGTTTGGGTATTGGAGATTTCGTTGAACTAAAAGATAAGGAGGAATAGGTGTGGAAGTAGTAAAAATAACTAAGAAAATATACAAAGCAGTAGGGTGTGAAGAAGGACACATCTTTGGAACATTTGCCTGTTTTAAAGAGTTGCGTGAGAATTATAATTTGTCAGTACAAGGGACTTGCTTTTGCTGTGGGCACAAATTCCAACCAGAAGATCTTATTTCTGTAGCGTGTTTTGACAAAGGTGTAGGAAACAGACTTCTCTGCCAAAAGTGTAAGGATATAGCATTAAAAGATTTAGGCGATAAAAATATTTTTTTACATTAGTATTTAACCGCCTTCGGACATAAATATATAGATTATGACAAAAGAAGAATTAAAAGCAAAGGTTGCCAAGCAACAAAGCATCATCAATGATGCTAACCATGAGATTTATTCTTGCGTGAATGACTACATCGAAAGTCTTCCATACAAGTTAGGCGACAAAGTAAGCTGCCGCAGATGTGATGTATGCTGGATAGTAAGTATTGTTCCTGAGAAATATAGAAACAGTTTCACTGGCAATATTGAGGTAAGAGTCAATCCTGCAAAGAAAGATGGTACTCGCTCTAATAGAGAGTTCGTACTTTTCTATGGAGAAATTGATAGTATTAAGAAAATTAACTAACCATCTTGCAAAGGATATAAATATATAGTAATATATGAGTGAAAAAGTAATCAAATCGTACAAGGCATTCGACAAGAATATGCGATGCCGTGAATTCCAGTACGAAGTTGGAAAAGAGTATGAAATGGACGGAGAAATCAAGTGTTGTGATCGAGGTTTTCATGCTTGTAAGTCTCCAATGGAAGTATGGGACTACTACGATATGCTTAGCTCTCGCTTTGCAGAGGTAGAGCAATCTGGCAAGATTGACGAAGAAGGAAATTCAACAAAAGTATGTTCTTCTCATATCAAGATTAAGGCTGAGTTGAAGCTGGCAGACATCATTAAGGTAGGTGTCGAGTGGCTGAAAGACATTACCTCACCAACAAATGTTAAGACAGATATTGCGAAGAATGATAACGTAGGTGACTCTGCTAAGATTGGTTCAAGCGGTGACTCTGCTAAGATTGGTTCAAGCGGTAACTATGCTCAGATTGGTTCAAGCGGTGACTCTGCTCAGATTGGTTCAAGCGGTGA
>OMCE01000853.1_pt1 | contig 13864 bp, 13 predicted proteins | sample 1644981 | NCBI WGS metagenome assembly OMCE01 (sample SAMEA103958151, study PRJEB25191) | human gut metagenome | reverse complement strand
ATCTCAAAATGATTCAGAAGCTTGATACTGTTTCTGGTATCTTCTGCTGCGATCAGATCCACTTCTTTTAATATCCTCACCGCCCGGAATGTCATATCTTCCAGATTCCCTATCGGTGTTGCACATAAGTACAATGTTCCTGCCATCTCATACTCCTCCATCTTATGTTTGGTACCTGCTCTGTACCTATCTGCCCGTTCCATCTGCTGCCATGGCTTTTGCGCCGTGATATTTTCCTTACTTACGACGGACTCATTCCGTAGAGTGCAAGCAGTTCCTCCGTATAACTTCCATCTTTCTGATATACAACCAACGGCGGTTCTACCTGCATCCTCGGATTGCCGCCCTTCATTCCCTCGATCAGAACCATATTCGGTTCCTTGTCTGCATACGGATATACCAGCCGCATACGCTTCGGCTCAATCCGATGCTCCACCATTTTGCTAAAAATTTCTGCCAGACGGAACGGACGGTGTACCATATAAAAACGCCCGCCCTGTGGTAATATCTTTGCACTTTCCCGCAAGATATCATCCAATGTACACAGTACTTCGTGCCGTGCGATGGTCTTGGCATCCTGATCATTCCTGATTCCATGGTTGCCAATCATATACGGCGGATTTGTCGTGATTACATCAAAAGAAGATGCCCCAAATATATTTGAAGCATCTTTGATATCTCCGGTTACAATGTCAATTTTGTCTTCCAGATGATTGTAAGCGACACTGCGTTCTGCCATATCCGCACTCTCGGGCTGAATTTCCAGCCCTGTAAAATGCTCTCCTGCTGTCTTTGCTTCCAGAAGAATTGGTATGATTCCCGTTCCTGTTCCAAGGTCCAATGCCCGCTCTCCCCGCTTTACCTTTGCAAAACCGGAAAGAAGCACGGCATCCATTCCAAAGCAGAATCTGCCCGGGTCCTGAATGATACGGTAACCATTTCTATGCAGTTCGTCCAGCCTCTCCTGGCTATGAATTGTCACTTCTGTTTTGTTCTCCACGGTTTGGTCCATCCTGATTATTTCTTCTGTCGTAATTTCGACGGTAACGTCCGTTATTTCTGTGTCGGTTCTGTTCGCTGCGTTCTCCCTGATTTCCGTGATCGTTGGAACGTTCGGAATCATTTCTTCGGTCCCGGTTGTTCTGTCTTCTGTCTTCCCGTTCTCCACGGTTATTCTGGTTGTAGCGGTCCCCACGATTATTCTGATTATAACGGTTTCCACGGTTCTGATTATCCCGCTGCTGATAATTATTGCGTGCCGGACGCTCCGGTTTTTCTTCCTCTGCTGTCTCTGTTCCGCTATCTTCAAGACCTTCCAGTTCTTTTAATTCTTCCTCTGTCACTTTCACATCCTTACGGCGCTTTGGTGTAAACTGCAGGTCATCCACCGGATATTCGATCAGTTCTTTTTCCTCGCCATTGTCCACAATGACTTTTACCAGCTGGCGCAGCACATTGATACTCTGTACTTCACCTTTCATTCCACCCGGAGTCGTTACATAATCTCCTACCGATGGCAGACGGCTGTTCAGATATTCATAGGTGTCCTGTTCATTTTTCAGACAGCACATCAGACGTCCGCAGACACCCGAAATTTTGGTCGGGTTCAATGAAAGATTCTGTTCCTTTGCCATCTTGATCGATACCGGAACAAAGTCTGTAAGATACGATTTGCAGCAAAGCTCTCTTCCACAGATACCGATTCCTCCCAGCATCTTTGTCTCATCACGCACACCGATCTGACGCAATTCAATACGTGTGCGAAATACAGATGCCAGATCCTTAACCAGTTCACGGAAATCAATTCTTCCGTCTGCGGTAAAATAGAACAGAAGCTTATTATTATCAAACGTATATTCTGCCGCTACAAGCTTCATTTCCAATCCGTGTTTTGCAATCTTTTCTTTACAGATCACATAGGCTTCCGCCTCTTTTTCTTTGTTACGCTCCATGACTTTTTCATCTTCGTCCGTCGCGACACGGATAACCGGTTTCAAAGGCTGAATCACCTTGTCATCCTCCACTTCTTTCGGCGGAATCAGAACCGTCCCCATCTCTACGCCGCGGGCGGTCTCTACGATTACATGCATGGCTGTCTCCAGATCATAATCAAGCGGATCAAAATAATATATTTTTCCGGCTCGCTGGAAACGGATTCCTACTACTTTTATCATTCTAATTCTCCTTAATCGTCAATAGTAACAGCTCAATGACCAAATCGAAGTTTACATTCGCATTCAAGCGGATTTTTGCTTTTTCAAGCGCTTCCAGAATGGTCTCAATTCCCTGATAGGAACGCTTCGCTGCCTGTTTCTTTATGTCATAAACCTCATCTTTGAAAATAAGGCCATCTACATCGTTCGTTGCTTTCAGATACAATACATCACGGAACCAGATCATCATAAGATCAAAATAATCGTTTACGCTCAGTTTGTATTCTGCGATCTGTTTTACCGCACCGGTCATCTCATAGAGATCGATATCCTCCAGCCGTTTCATCAGCTGCAGCACCGATGCCTTCAATTCACCAAATTCTTCGGAAGAGGCAAGCTGAATGGCTTTTCCGACATTTCCCTGTGAAAAAGCCGCGCAGATATCGGCCTGATAATCCGGAATCTGATAATGTTTCATAAGATATTCTTTTATTTTATCTTCCTTCACCGCCTTTAAATTTAAAGTAATGCAGCGGGAAAGAATGGTCTGCAGAAAACTGTCTGCATTCGTTGTCAAAAGCAGGATGATTGCATATGCCGGCGGCTCTTCGATTGTCTTGAGCAATGCATTCTGCGCCTGCTGATTCATTTTCTGTGCCTCATCTACAATATAAACTTTGTAGCGGCTGCTGTATGGTTTGATATCAATATCGTTGTTGATCTGTGTTCGTATGTCATCTACACCAATGGTATTTGGCTTCTCATGTGACACATAGATAATGTCCGGCTGATTGTGATCCGCCGCCTGCCTGCAGGAACGACATTCCAGACATGGTCGCTTTCCCTCTCCCTCGCACTGCAGTGCCATGGCAAACGCCTCCGCGAGCATCATTTTTCCTGATGCCTCCGGCCCATTAAAAATATACGCATGGGACACTTTATCTTCTTCAATTGCATTCTGCAGATGTGCGATGATCTGCTCATGTCCTAAAATATCATGAAAACCTGCCATTTTATAACCTCCGTTATGTCAGAATATCAAGAAGCAATCCCTTGATCTCTCCAATACGGTCAAGAATTGCGATATGATCCTTCTCATCTTCTACCAGCTCACTGGCCAGCTCATCGAGATTCTTATCGATCAGCCGGATGATTCCGTATACACGGTGTCTTCCCCTGCGATCCAGGAAATTCTCACGCGAAAATTTGTGGGAACGATAGACCACTTCATTGAGAAAATCTTTCACCAGTCCGCGGTATTTCTTCATATCACGGATATCCATATGCTGCGCAATGCGGTTGCCCTGCGCGGTAATATCGTTTAACAACGCATCCACTTTTGCCTGCAGATCCGCATCCGTGATGGCGCTCGCCAGTGTAAACTTAAAGGATCCATCCCCTTCCACTGTCTTTGCCGCTTCCGGTACCTGACTGATCTGACTGATATCGTTTACTTTCATCTCCATAGGGAAACCTCTCAATCTGCAGCAATGTCGTTTCGAATATACGAAGCAACTTCCTGCACCGTTGTGTCAAAATCTTCATTCACAAAACGGGTCTCTACCCCTGCTTTTTTGAGCTTTTCTTCTGAGAAATCTGCTGCATCCGCAAGAAAACGCCGACACATTTCTTCGTATTTCGGTGTCCCCTGCCTGCGCTCTCTCTCGATGGCACGCATCAGTCGTTGTCCGTCTTCTACTTCAATGTAAATCGGAACAACTTTGTCCGCACCAAAATAGCTGCGCATTTTCTCATAACCTTCCAATGTCACAATATACAGATAATTCTGCGTGGCAAGATCAATATGCTCATCTGCCACTGTAAAGTATTTCCAGATTCCGTATACTGTATCATAGGCGCGAAGTTCTATAATTCTATGTGCTTTTTCCAGCTCCTCCACCCTGGTCTCATCGCAGAAATGATATTCTCTTCCCTCGATTTCTCCCTGACGGATTGGCCGTGTCGTATAAGGAACAATCGGCAAAAGCTCCGGTTCCTGCTTCATAACTTCATGGTAAATGCTGTCTTTTCCCGACGCACTTTTTCCCATGACACAATAAATCCGGCCCATTTTTTCTCCTCTTGGTGACTATTCAGGCCGCCCCACATATTCGCAAAACCGCACGATACTCGTGCTTTCTCGCTGTTGCACAGCTAATTTTGCTCATATGTGGGGCGGTGACTCTATTCGAGTCACCGTGAAATAAGAAAAACTGCTACTTACATGCAAGCATGACATATCAATTTTTCTTATTTCACAGACTCCTGAATAGTCACTCTTTTTAATTATAATCTATTCTCGCATTTTTCACAATGTTTATAGTGTCCGTCTCCGGCAATCCTTCCACATCAAGACCTGCCTCCTGACACTGTCGTACAATCTGTATCATCGGCTCTGTGAAAATCTCACCCGGCACGATCATCGGAATTCCCGGCGGATACAGATAAATATAGTCTGCGGAAACCTTTCCAGCCGCTTCTTCAAGTCTGACGCTTCCATGTGCTGCTTCTTCTGCCTGATACGGTTCCATCTGTTTCTCCGGCTGCCGGTAAATGTCCTTCGGCGAAAAAGCCGCCTTTCCCGTATCTTCCATGCGGGCATCCATCGCGTGCAACGCATGAGACAAACGCCGGAAACCTTCCTCGGTATCCATAAACGAAGTCATGGCCACCACATAATTTCCACTTGCCATCTCCATCTGTAACGCATAATCCCGGAGCAGAATTTCCTGTAACTGCTGCCCGCTCATTCCATTCTTTGTCACAATCAGAATTTTCCCCGGATCAAAAGCATATGCTTCTTCCCTGAAAAAATCCCCTGCATCCGGTACAGCCAGATGTTTCAGGTCGCGGACACTTGCACGAAAACCGGAAAGTTTTTCAACATATGTTGCAAACAGTTCTCTTCCACCGTCCGAAACCATACGAAGACTGCGTTCAATGCCTGCCATGAGCACATAGGACGGAGAACTTGTCTCATAAATTCCGAGATACTTTTCCACTTCTTTCTCATCGATTCGGTCCGAACATAGGCATAACACGGCTGTCTGGGTAAACGCCGGCAATGTCTTATGTACACTCATAATGACGGCATCCGCATATGCCACCGCATTTTCCGGAAAAGCCTCATGAAAGCCAAAATGCGCGCCATGCGCCTCATCAACGATGAGCGTAATATTCCGCCGATGTACAACTTCTGCAATGCTTTTTACATCCGACACCAGACCATCATAGGTCGGCGATGTGAGCACTACTGCCTGAATGTCCGGGCACTCCGCAAGTTTCTTTTCGATTGCCTTTACCAATATCTGTCCCTGGATGCCATAATGCGTATTCTCCGGGTACACATATTCCGGCGATAACTGCCGGAGAAAGATTGCATGGTAGACTGACTTATGGCAATTTCTTGCCACAAGAATTTTCCCGCCACGTTTCACCGATGCGCTGATTGCAGCAAGTATGCCACAGGTACTTCCATTCACAAGATAATAGGCTTTTTTTGCGCCATACATTTTTGCAGCTGCATCTTCTGCATCCTTGATAATGCCTTCCGCGTGGTGCAGATTATCAAAATCCTCTATCTCCGTAATATCAATCGCATAGGGATTCGTGCCATCCAGCATACGTTTGTGTCCCGGCATATGAAAGGGATATCTATTCGATTGTGCCAGTTCTCTTAACTTTTCTTCCAGCATCATTTACTCCTGTTTCATTATCCGAGGAACCTTCCAAGCTCCGGCATCCAGTCATCAAAGAAGATTTCATTGGTGCAAAGACAATGCCACAGCGGTTCAAGAAATGTCAGAATGCGCGCAAGCGCTTCTGCCCATGGCACTGCCGCAGCTCCCTGACTTCGCAGGTAGCGCTCCCAGCGCTTGCGCATGTATCCATATTCTGCATAACCGGCAATCTGCGCAATGCGGGTTTCTTTCCGCACTTTTATCTGTTTTTCCGTAAGCCGCTGCAGCTCATCGATTACATAACGCCCACTGAGCGACTGCGTGCACAGAATTTCATATGTCCGGTAATAACATCCCATATCCTGAATCAGTTCCAGCTTTGCCATGATTTCATACAGATCCAGGCTGATCTGGCTTTCCAGGGAATATGTAAGATATGAAATTCCTTTTCCTTTGATTGCCAGATACTTTCGCTCCCGTGAAACCGGATGAATGTTCTCCGTAGTGATCGTATGAAAACCCAGTACAAACGGTACTTCCATGTCCTTGTAATTTCCGGTCAGATGCACCTCATAATCCGCGCTTTTTTGCGCTATGTCCCATCGCCAGCGAATCTGTTGCACATTCTTTTCTCCAAATACTTCTTCGATCAGATGCGCCATCATCGGAATGGATAATTTCTGTCCCGGAACCAGTTTTTCTTCGGGCCAGGAACGCTCGCTTTGTTTGTACAAAAAGCGGATCTGCCTTTCTGCACGGGTAAGGTCTTCCCGTTCTTCCAGAAACTCATCATTCTCCAGCCACAGAATCTCTTTGTAAGAAGACTGATAAAAGCGCTGCATCATATCCTCCGCCATATAAATCCACAATAGATTGGCAAACGGAATCTGCTGCAGCTCACTCTGCTTCTTTAATGTGTCAGCCGTGTCACTTCCCACTTTCATTACAGCCACACTCCAATCAGGCTTTGCACTTTACTGACAACTTTGCGGGCCCTTGCATATTCCATGAGCATGGAGATGTCTTTCTCCTCATCCTTTATGTATGACTGAAGCGCTTCCTTGAAAATCTCATGCTCCAGTTTTCCTTCGTATTTCAGACAGTCACAGATCACACGCTCCTTGTCATATATGCCAAATGTCAGATCGTTGATCTCTATTTTGGTTGCACCAAGTGCCAGTGCCTCCGGCTCCGTATAATACGGAATCACCTTCGGATAATCCATCTTAAAGCGGGATTTTGACGTATTTTTATCGACAGCCAGATGCCATCCATATGGTTTCTGACGGATATAACCATACGCATACAACGCACTTTCCATACACAGGCACGCATCCGGAAACAGCCGTGCAATGAGCTCCTCCTCGGAAAAACGGTCCATGCGGTCCGTATAATAACCGTTTTTTATTCTTACAAGCTCTCCCGATTCCACAAAATCCAGAATGCGGCGATAATCCACATCAATATCTGCAAATTCTTCTTTTTTCACGATTCCTCCGTGGGAATCGATTAACTTATGAACTTTTTCCAGAGCTTCCTCTGTTAATCTTGTTCTCTTACTGCTCAAAGCCATCGTTTACTCCATCTTGTATCTTTTTATTTAAAAATACGGTCTTTGCGGCGGTAGCGCTTTTTCTTTACTTCACGAAAACGTTCTTTTTCATCTCTGCGCAACTCCCATCTGTGCTGAATTCTGTAAAAATTGTCATAAAACCTTTTTGCAAAATAAATCAACACGATCAACAATGCGAGGGCTAAAATTCCCAACACGATATGCACCGGTTTGATCCATATCACACGCTCCTCGCCTTTTTGATTGCTTTTCTTATCCTGTGAGAAATAACTGTTATCGACTTTTGCTCCGGTCGTCACGATTGCAGCACTTCCAACCACACGGTCAGCATACGTATATTTCAGCTTTGCAACCGTGCCTGTGCCTGCAATTTCTTTATCCTCTTCGAATTTTGCATCCGAAAATTCCGCAGTCTTTGGCATAATGATATAAGCATCCTTGTCCAGTTTTACAAAAGAGGAATTTGTATTTTGTAATCCGGTACTTTTCGTATCACTGGTAAGGCTGGATTCATTTTCCAAAATATTCAGCGCCTTAAAATTGTCAAAACAATATTCAAACAGCTTGCGGGTGTCTGTGTAGTGATATGGTTTTTCATCCTTCATCACAACGCACACCAGTGTGATTCCATCCTTTTCCGCAAAAGAAACCAGGGTATTTCGTGCCACATCCGTGTACCCGGTCTTGCCACCGGTACAATAATCATATAGCTGGGAATCGTCTCCCTGCCATGGATAAATCATCTTGTGATGATTATGACAGTAATAGGGTTCCTTGCATTTGTTCGTCTTTGGAATTGTGTAGCTTGTACTGCCGCATACCGTCCGGAATGTCTCATTCTTGTATGCCTCCGCAGAAATCAGCGCCATATCATAAGCACACACATAATGGTTTTCGTCCGGCAGACCGTTACAGTTATTGAAATGTGTATTGACACATCCGAGTTCCTTCGCCCGCTTGTTCATCAGATCAATGAATGTGCGGTAATCGCCACCAAGCTTTTCGCCTATATGCTCCCCGAGTGCATAGGCACATTCGTTTGCAGACTCAAGCATGACTGCATAAATACATTGCTCAACGGTCAGTTTTTCACCAAGATTTCTGGAAATATGTGATGTATTTCCCTCATTTTTAAATACGGCATCCTCCGAAAAAGTTACCTTTTCATCCATATCACAATTTTCTATGGCAAGCAGCGTTGTCATAATTTTCGTAATACTCGCCGGAAAACGCTTGGTATGACTCTTTTTCTCATATAGAATTGTTCCCGTATTGACTTCCATGACAATAGCGCTCTTTGCTTCTACGGACGGTCCCTTCGGCCAGTATTCCTTGGCATATGTGGTCTGCGGGATTCCTGTGATCACCATGGTCACTGCAAAAAGCGCAGCGACAACCCGCTTCCATGTTTTTTTCATCTTCATTTATAATAACCTCTGCTCTTTCTTTCCTTTTTGTAATTGGTTCTGAATTTCTACTCTTTCATTAAAAATTATAAGCGCAAAAAACTGATATCGCAACATTTTTTTCCGCTGTGCAGCAAATATAAATGTAAATATGTGCTGCAAAATACACACAAAATCATAGAATCCCCCTGGATATTATGCTATGATATGAAATATAAACACTAAGCTAAGGGAGAGATATTTATGAGACTTCGCAATATTCCGGGCGCAAACGAAGCGGTGGCTTCAAGCCCGTATTGTATACAAAATCCATCGGAACATCGTGGACAATGGCATGCATTTCTGCAGTCCGCATCCCCGATTCATGTAGAAATCGGCATGGGAAAAGGCCGTTTTCTGATGGATCTGGCAGAACAGAATCCGGATATCCAGTATATCGGAATCGAACGGTACACCAGTGTACTGCTGCGCGCCGTACAGAAAATGGACGAGCTGCAGCTTCCAAATGTCCACTTCATCTGTGAGGATGCCGCAAAACTGCCGGAAGTATTCGCACAGGCAGAAGTTGACCGCATTTATCTGAATTTTTCGGACCCATGGCCAAAGGATCGGCACGCAAAACGCCGTCTGACCTCCCGTCAGTTTCTGGAGCGTTATGACCAGTTCCTTGCACCGGACGGACATATCGAATTCAAGACCGACAATCAGGATCTGTTTACTTTTTCGGTAGAGGAAATTGAAGAATCTCCGATTTGGAATCTGGATGCATCTACCAGAGACCTGCACCATGATCCAAAAATGAATGAAGGCAATATTATGACAGAATATGAAGAGAAATTTTCTTCCATGGGAAATCCGATCTGTAAATTGATTGCATCACGTTAAAATTAAATAAAGTGTGCGCCTGCCGCACACTTTCGCGCCCAAGCGGATGCATAGCGTAATTTTCCGCTCCGTGCGGTGCGCATCTTTGCAAGCATGATTTTGTTCAAATCATTTTTATTAACATTGATTTGTATAAAATCTTTCTGACTACTTACAATTTATGCCTTGTGATGACATTCGCCAATAAAATTCCAATGAAATCCGGTAAAACATGAAAAATCAATTGTGGATTTTTTAGTTTTGCTTATGGGTTTGAAGTGTTGAAAATTTGTAGACATTTTCTTATCGTAAAGCTATAATATTAAAATCATATAGAACAGATAGGCATTAATTTTAGGAAGTGATACAAATGAAAAAGCTAAAAAAGAGATTCATTGTTCCGGCAGTGGTATTTATATTGGGTATGTGTGCGTTAATCGGCGCTATATATGTAGTCGGTGAGGATCAGAAGCAGCAGAACAGGACAAAAGCGAAGCTCAATGCGATGACATATGCAGAGCATATATATGGCGAGCTTATGGAGGGAATAGGAGTTACCGATACCTTAAAGCAGGTTGTCATAAGTGGTGATGGAAATATAAATAAGTTTTATGATATTGCAGCAAATATGATGGACGATTCGATTCAGAGTATACAGATAGCACCGAATGGAGTTGTGAATGAAATATATCCAGGGGATGTGAATGAATCCGGCAAGATAGATCTGATAAATGATAGTGACAGGGGAGAGATTTCGCGCTATGCGAGGGATAATGACACTGTAACTATGCAAGGACCATTGAAGCTGAAGCAGGGCGGATATGGTATAGCAGTGCGCAATCCGGTTTATTTGGAGGATGAAAATGGTAAAAAGAGCTTTTGGGGCTTCACAATTGTTATACTGAAGGTTCCGGAAATTTTTTCTGATTCTGTAGAGGCTCTTTCCAATTTTGGGTATAAGTACAGTCTGCAGAAGTGTGCTTCGCCGTGGGATGATACGTATGAGTGGGTTTACGGTTCAAAGGAAGAGTTGAACGATCCGGTGATATATGACTTTGACGTGTATGAAGACAAGTGGAGGCTTGAGATTTTACCCAAGAGTGGGTTTTACAATAATAACCACCTGATATACATGTTTATCGGAGGTGTAATTATAGTCCTGCTTTTGACAGGGCTTACAGCAGTATTGATTTTCATCAATGAAAACAGGAAGAATTTCAAGAGACTTGCTGTGACTGACACACTGACCGGTATCTACAACAGGCACGGCTTTGATGAGCAGGTTGAGCAATATATGAGGCAGAACCCGCAAAAGCACTGTGTTGTGGCGATGCTTGATATTGATGATTTCAAGCTGGTAAACGACATGTATGGACATGCAGCGGGGGATGATGTACTTAAGAAGCTTGCAGAGAGCATGAAGCAATATTTTTCAAAGGATGCCATACTCGGCAGAAACGGAGGCGATGAGTTTAGCATATTCATGCCAGATTGCACTGCCGTGGAGGTTAAGCCTTTCCTTAAGAAGTTTACAAAAGAAACCAGGAAATTTTATTGTAAAGGTGAAGCGCATACATTTACCATTTCACTGGGCTTTGCGGAGTACCCTGTTTTTGCTGATGACCGTTCACATCTCATGCGGTGTGCGGACATGGCACTTTATAAGGTGAAAATGCGTGGGAAGAACGGCTGCATGGCATATCGTGAGGGTGAGCATGTAAAGAGCCGCGCAAAGCTTGGTTTTGCAGTGAAAGATATTATTGATAATTTGCCGGGAGCTTTCATTGTTTACAGAGCAGATAAAGAAAATGATGAGATTCTGCTTGCAAACAGTGAGCTGCTTCGGCTTACAGGCTGTAAAAATATGGACGAGCTGCTTGCATATACAGGTAAGAGCTTCTGCAATCTGATACGCCCGGATGAACAGGAAAGCTGTCAAAAAAGCATATGGTCGCAGATTAACGGAGGACACTCAAATGATTATATTTTCTTTCATATGCGAAAAGCAGACGGCACATATATTTCAGTGCTCGACCATGGCAGGATAGTGGATTCAGTGCACAATGGCAAAGTATTTTATGTGATGATTATGGACTTAAAGTCACTGCAGAGGCACTATGGAGACTGCCTGGAGCTGGTGGAGAAGTAGAAATCTGTCCTATGATGCAATGACTGCGCATACCGCAGTTGTTTTCACCCGATATATGATGCTGTCACTGGAAAGCCGGGAATCCAATGATAACCGGTCACTTGGGGAGCTCTTTTTATACTTTTCTGACGAAATGTCTGATATCACATGGATACAGGCTTTTCAAATGCTGCTTCAAATCCATGCAAAAGCTCCTATATAGGAGTTTTATTGTCAAGAGTTTATATATCTTAATAGGTAAATTCCTTTTTTTTCAATGCTACAAACTTGAGTTGTTAATTAGAATTGCACTCAAAGCAACAATTATCTTAACATTCCCAAAATGCACTCCAGTAATGTTAGTGCAAGGATAATGTTAATAACACGGAAATGCCGCAGATAAAACTTCTGAATCAGTACGCCCAAGCCAGTCCAAGTACAGGTCGCGATCGTTCCGATTGTTGCAATAACCAGCTCAAAAAACAGCAAAACCGGAAAAGAGAACATATCCAATATGCATTATTTTATTTTCTGCAAGCGGAACGGAGATGATATTTTCTCCGTTCAAATATTTCGGGAAAATTCCACTTGAAATAGTATAGGCATTCATTCCTTTCGGGCCGTCGTCACAGGTTTTGCAATCGCCTTGCGGTAAATGATAAGGGAAATGAGCGCGGCAATCGCTTCCGTGATCCAAAACGCATGCCAGACGCCGACGGCGCCGAAAAGCCTGCTGAGCCAAAACGCAGCCGGTAGGATGACCACCACATACCGGCAAAGTGAAATCAGTAATGAAGGAGTGCCTTTTCCAAGTCCCTCCAGTGCGCCAGAAGATGTAACGGAAACCGCCGAGACGATAAATCCGGCCCCGATGATGCGCAGGGCTGTTTTCCCAGTCTGGATTGTCGCTTCTGTGTGGGTAAACAGCCCTATAAGCTGGCCGGGGATTAGCAGACATATCACTGTCCCAAGCACCATAATGATACCGCTCATGCACAAGACGATTTTATAAATCTGGCTGACTCTTTTGTTCTCCCCCGCACCGTAGTTATAGCCGATCAATGGGCGCATCCCCTGAACAATGCCATTCGCCGGAAGATAGATGAATGTCTGCAATTTGTAATAGATTCCCAAAACCAGAATATACACTTCGGAATATGCCGCCAAAATAGCATTGAGTGCCGAAATCAAAAGAGATGGGAGCGCAAGATTCAAGGTTGCGGGAATGCCGATGGAGTACAGCTTTATTACCATCTTTTTGCTGAGCAAAATGTACTGCCTGCGGATATGTACGCGAATTGGCCGCACAAAATAAACGACCAGATAAATCGCAAGCGTCAGGGCCTGCCCGATGCCGGTGGCCAGCGCTGCGCCTTTAATCCCCATTTCCGGGAATGGGCCATAGCCAAAAATCAGAACAGGGTCTAAGATAATGTTTATTATACACCCACACATCAGGCTGATCATGGTTGTTTTCATGTTTCCTACAGCTTGGAATAGTTTCTCGAATGTAACACCAACAACTATAATCAATGTAAAAGAGAACGCAATAACAGAATAGCGGACGCCAAGTTCAATCACTGTCTTGGATGAAGTGAACATTCCTAAAAAAGCCGGCATCATTGTGATACCGCAGACTGTCATAACAACGCCGTGAATCATGGCAAGCACAAGTCCCTGCGTGGCAGCTTGATCTGCTTTTTTGTTATCTCCAGCGCCTAGATAGAAGGCGATCACTGCGTTGATTCCAACGCCAAATCCAATTCCAACAGCATTGATAAAATTTTGAACCGGGTAAACCAGTGATAATGCCGTCATAGCTTCCTCGCTGATCTGCGCGACGAAAAAGCTGTCGATAATGTTGTATAGAGAATTAACCAGCATTGATAAAACCATAGGCATGGCCATGGATAAAATCAGCGGCAATACCGGTTTTTCTTTCATAAAAGTATCGTTCATCATTTCTCCTCCTTGGAACATGTTATAAGATATTTTTTTGGCGATACCATGCCATTATTATGAGAGCAATGAGCATAGTGGCGGTTTCCGCAACAGGAAAT
>OMCE01000836.1_pt1 | contig 14037 bp, 7 predicted proteins | sample 1644981 | NCBI WGS metagenome assembly OMCE01 (sample SAMEA103958151, study PRJEB25191) | human gut metagenome | reverse complement strand
AAAGCCCGAAGGGCTGAGCGGGTGGGTGTGACTTATATAAAATAGAGCGTTTGCTTACGCTCATCTGCGCAATCGTAAACTTCGCAACTTTACAAGCTGTTAGCAGATGTGGCAATGAGTGAATGCTCACGGTAGGTGTATTTTATATCCTGCTGCGAATCGACGTATATATACTGTAGCTCTATGTTATGGTATCATGTTCGTCATATATATTCGTATGCGGAATTTCATATACCATAGCGTGGGCTTTCTGCATTGTCCGTCTCAACAGCAAGGGCAGTGCGAAGGCCTACGATTGGGGATGGACGAGGCGAATCCCCACGCTCCTTTTTATAGAAGTAAAAACTAATTTATTGAAGTTTTCCGATTCTTGGGGATTCTATCGGAGTTTAAAGTGATAGAAACAATATGCCTTCACCTTTTGCTAGAGTAGTATGGAATAAGTTTGAAGCAGCTTTGCTTGTGGACACTTATGAAAAAGTGGCCAAAGGTGAATTGTTGCGCAAAGCAGCAATTGCAAAACTGTCAAGGCGTCTTCGTTATCGAAAGATAATGAATGGAATTGAAGTAAATGAAAAGTATAGAAACGAGAATGGTATTCAGCTTCAATTGTCGGTTATGGAGAATATTTTAACTCATGGTGAGAAAGGATTAGCCTCTCGTTCTCGACTATTTGAGGAAATTGCTAAACTTGCAACTGAAAATCATGAAGAATATATAGAATTGCTTCATGAGGCGATTCAAATGTATCCCGAACCATTGGACACAGAAGGAAAGCAACCGGAAGTATCTTTAGAACAACCAATGCTTGTGGAAGAATCTGTTCCGCAAGATAATTTGTTAGTGAATAGAATAAAGGAAGTGCTTTCGGAAAAGTTCCAAAAAGGCATACGCTTAAATTCACCCATAGACAAAAAACGTTTTTACAAGAGTTATGAGGAGATTGTAGGTTCTTCTTTGAATATTGCGGATGATGATTTCTACAATATTGTGACTTCTTGTGGAATAAAGTCTGATGGAAAGATATATGTTGCTTCTAAGTTGATTCCTTCTGATTTGCAGAATGAGATTACGTCTTTTATTGATGCGACATTAGAGTCAGGCAAAGTATTTGTCTTTTATGAAACTCTATTTAGTCATTTCAAAGATGAATTACTTGATACACCTGTTGCCAATGTATCAATGTTATGTACTTGGTTACAATACAAATATGAAAAGGAATTTTACTTTGATAAAGATTATATGACTCGTGAACGCTATGTTGATATAGATATAGATCATGAGGTCATATCATACATGCGTGAGCAATGGCAAGTGAAATGTGAAGATGAGGTTGTTAAAGCCTTGGATTATCTTCCTGAAGATTCTGTTAGGGCAGCTTTCAATCGCAATACAAACGTATTGATTGCCGCAACTCGTGGAATGCGATTCCATATAGATAAGTTTGAGGTGAGTGAAGAAGAGTTGAATGATATAATCTTCATTATTGAAACGACGATAGAAAAATTCCAATTTATTGGAGCAGACGAACTCTTTGATTACATTCATCAAAATCTTCCTCAGCTGATAAATAATAATTCTGATATTTCAGAACTTGGAATCAGAAAGGCTTTAGCTGTGCTGTTAGCTGATAAGTTTGATTTTAATAATGCTGTAATAAGCAAGAAGGGGGTTAAGTTATCTGCACGAGAAGCTTTACTTGCTTTTGCCAAGAGTCATGAGGAGTTTACTTTGGAAGAAGTTGATAAACTCGCGCAGTCTTTGGGTACCGTTATAAACTATCACTTGGAGCCATTGTTGGAATATAGTATTCGTATCAATGATAAAGAGTTTGTTGCTAAAGATAAGGTACACTTTGACGTTGACAGTATGGATAAATATATTAAGGAGCATATCGATCATGAAGTATATTCGATACCGCTCAAAAGTATTTGTAACTTTGCCACATTTCCAGAGTGTAATTATCCTTGGACGTCACGGTTATTAGAAAGTTACTTGTTGACAGCTAGCAACCAGTTCCAATTGTATATTAGTGACTATCTGAACAAGAATAATGTATGTGGAGTTGTTTCATTTAAACTTCCAGACTTGTCTTTCAATAATTTGATAGTAATTGCTTTGGCAAAGAACAATGTGAAGTTGGCTAAGAAAGAAGCTTTAGAGTTTCTTGCAACAGAAGGATATATCGTCCAAAGAAGAAATTCTGATATAGAGGAAATCCTAACAAAAGCAAGACAGCTTAGAGTAATAGATAATAATAAACAATAAAATAATTTAACGAACTATGTATTCATATACTTGGGATATAGAGACAGGAGGATTCTTACTGAATAGTACTCCGTTACAATTCAGTAAGGAGCCACGTCCTGTATACAGCAAGGAACTTGATATACTGGGATTTGATAAGTACTGGAAGTATGATAAAGATGATTCTGCTCCATTGATGTGGGCAGAAGCCAACAGCTATATATATAAAGGTAGAGTTGTTGCTCAAACAAAGGGTGGTTCATATTATACTGCTCCTGTGATAAAAATTATCGAAGAACCAGAACCTGATGGCATTAAATTGTCGCCAGTTAATATAAAATTGATGGTTTTAAAGAATGAAAAAATTTTTGAAGCATTAGTTGCTGATACAATAAAAAAAGCGTATAATACTTATCTTTCTTATAAGAATAAAGTTGATATATTTCATGTGTCTTATAGTGGAGGTAAAGATAGTGAAGTTGCTTTAGATATTGTTCAGAGAGCGTTGCCTCATGATTCATTTGTGGTCATATTTGGTGATACAGGAATGGAATTTCCTGATACATATAAATCTGTTGAACTTGCAAGGAAAAAATGTGAATTGGGAGGTATTAGATTCTATGTAGCGAAGTCACATTTAAAGCCTACAGATTCTTGGAGAAAATTTGGACCTCCATCAGCAACAATTAGATGGTGTTGTAGTGTTCACAAGACAACACCTCAACTATTATTGATAAAAGATTTAGTTGGAAAGCATGCTGTTACAGAAATGGCTTTTGTCGGTGTTAGAGGAGACGAGAGTTTAAGAAGAAGTGGATATGATTATGTTTCTTATGGTACAAAACATAAGGGACAGTATAGTTGTAATCCACTATTGGCATGGAATTCAGCAGAAGTCTATCTTTATATTTATGCAAATGAGCTACATTTGAACGAAGCTTATAAACGTGGAAATACTAGAGCTGGTTGTTTAGTTTGTCCAATGTCAACAAATAGAAATGACTATCTCAATAACTTATGTTATCGTAGTTCTACGCAACCATTGTTGGAAATAATTCATGATTTGGATGTAGCAGATAAAGGAAATGAAGAAAAAATTAAGAGCTATATAGAAAATAATGGATGGAAAGCTAGAAAAAATGGTAGAGATTTAGCTATCTCTCCGAAGGATTATGATGAGTCTGTTATAGGGCATAATCTGGTTATAACATTTCATGATGTTATGGATGACTGGTTACAATGGCTTAAAACTATAGGCTCCTATATTATCGATGAAGAAGCTGGACATGTGATAGTAGATACAAACAACGGAAAGTATTCTTTAGATTTTTTACGATTACAAGAGCATTATATCCGTATATCTGTATTGGATAGCAATAAGCCTGCAGATTCTCTTTTTATAAAAAAGTTACGAGTTATTTGTAGGAAAAGTCATTATTGTGTTTCTTGTATGGTTTGTGCGGCAAATTGTAAATTTGGAAACTTGCAATTTGATTCTAGTGGTCAGCTGACAATATCGGACAAATGTACAAAATGTGGTAATTGCTTAGAAATAGATACTGGATGTTATGTATATAAATCTTTATGGTTATCAAAAGGGTTAGTTAGTATGAATAAAAAAAAATCAATAGACTGTTATGCAGCACATGGACCCAAAATAGAATGGTTCCAGGAGTATGTAAAATTAGCTGATCGTTTTAAAACGGAAAACTCATTGGGAAATAATCAAGTTCCTGCGTTTAACCGTTTTTTGCGAGATTCAGGTATTCTTGTAGGTGATATGGAGAGCTATCTAGGTGTAATGCTTCGAAATAGTAATCTCGAAGATAATAATGTATGGGCTTTGATGCTGGTTAATTTAGCATATACTCCTGAAGTTGGATGGTATATGGCAAATTTTAATATGAATGAAACTTTTGCACAGAGCTCTATCGTTAATAAGTTAAGTACAACCGAGGGAGTTAGTGCGAGTGCATTAAAATCAATACCAGCTGCACTGAAGAGAATTTCAGCTCTTCCTTTAAATGCAGTTGGTTTTGGCTTTACAGAAAAAGCTTCAAAGGAAGATGGAGGTACTCGCTTTATACGTACACCTTGGCTTTTTCCAGAGCCAAAAGTAATACTCTACAGCTTGTACAAATTTGCAGAGGCTTGTGATGGTTATTATCAATTTACTATGTCTCGTCTTTATGACAATAATGTAGAGAGTGATGGTGTTAGTCCAGCAAAAATATTTGGTGTTGAGGAAGAGGAAATGAAGAAGATACTGAAGGGCTTGTCTATCAAGTACCCAGAGTTTATAAGCGCAACATTTACCTTGGATCTTGATAATATTAATTTGAGGGAGGATAAGACAGCGCAAGATGTGCTTGAATTATTCTAATAATTGGTAAAATAGGATTCTAACAAATAGAAAAATATGGAGAATTATCGCAAATATTTCGATATAGATCCTGATTACTTTCCAGCAGTCAATGCTGATGTAATCAAGAAGGAACCTGACTTGTGGAAAAAATACTATCCACATGAGACTTTTGTGAAGCTATTGAAGCAAACTGTTAGTGTTTTGGAGCGCAAGCAGAAACTTAATATTTGGGTGGAAGGTGCATACGGTACAGGTAAATCGCATGCTGTTCTTACACTCAAGCACTTGCTTGATGCAAATAACAAAGAAGTTGAGGCTTATTTCAACGAGTTTGGATTAGATCAAGATTTGTGTAATAAACTTGTAGCTATAAAGTCACAAGGAAAGGTAATTACAGTTCATCGCTATGGATCATCAAATATCTATAGCGATAACGACCTGTTTCTTGCTATGCAGGAAAGCATAGAAAAGGCATTGAAGGATGCTGGTATAGAGAATGCTGGTCCGAATGCGTTGAAGGATGGTATCATTAAATATCTTTCTGATGAAGAGAATAAGCAAAGCTTTGGTGTCTATGTAGAAGGTAGCTATAAAGAACTGTTTGGTGGTGAAAGTGTTGATGAGATTATTGAAAACCTCAGAAGCTATGAAGGTCAGGCACTTCTTACTTTGATGAATAAGATTTTCCGTATTGCTAATGAGAAGAATATCAAGGCGTTCTCGTTGGATAGTGAAACAATGGTAGCTTGGATAACAGAAGTTATTCATGCCAATAATTTAAAGGCACTTGTCTTTATTTGGGATGAGTTTACTGAATACTTTAGCAATAATACGCATCGACTGACAGGATTCCAAAGAATTTTGGACTTCAGCCAGACGGAGCCATTTTGCTTTATCCCTGTTACTCACCGAAGCGAGGCTGGTATTGATGATGCAGATGCAGACAAACCAAAGATTCTTGGTCGTTTCATAAAGCCGACCTGTATTATTGAATTGCCAGAAAATATGGCATTTAAGTTGATGGGTGCCGCTATGAAAATTTCTGATGACCCAGTGATAAAACAGGAGTGGGACGAAATCTTATTTGATTTGGAAGAACGTACTGGATATTCACGTAAAAGAATCAAACAAAGTGCGGGAATTGAGGATCAACAATTACGTGGTATTTTGCCGATTCATCCTTATGCTGCAAGTTTGCTGAAGCATATCTCTGCTTCTTTTGCAAGTAATCAGCGTAGTATGTTTGATTTCATTAAGAATAGTGGTAATGAAGATTTGAAAGGTTTTCAATGGTATATAGACAATTTTGGTCCTTTCAGCGAGAATCCTTTCTTGACAGTTGATTTGTTGTGGGGATTCTTCTACGATAACGGTAAGAATGATTTGTCACAAAATATTCGTCAGATATTAGACCGTTATGCTAATTTGGCTAAACAGCTGGATGATGAAGAACAGAAAGTCTTGAAGACGATTTTGTTGTTTCAGGCAATGTCGGAAAGTGCCAGTGACCAGATTGATATATTCTTACCTAATGAGAATAATTTAAATCTAGCATTTGAAGGTACTGATTTCGAAAGTGGTCAGGCGGTGAAGTGTGCAGAAAAGTTAGTACGTGAAAAAGTCATTTATAAGAAGACTCTAAAGGATGGTTCTTTCTTGTATTCTATTTTAACGGGAGAAATGGATGCAAGTGAAATTGATAAGAAAAAGGCGTTGTATGAAGGCAAAACAACAAGTAGTATCATAAAAGATGGAGACTTTAAAGATACGATTGAGATTCCTAATGACTTGAAATTGCGTTTTAAGTTAGAATATGCAGCTTGTACTGATTTTGATATAACAGCAAAGAAATTTATTAATGCTGCAACAGATGATAATAGACATTTCTATGTGGTATGCTGTTTGTCAAAAAATGCAAGTGAAAGTATCTCTATAACAAAGAAAATTGCAGAGTTGCGCAAAAAGTATTCTGATAGTGAAGTTATCTTTATTGATTGTGGACGAACACTTCTTGGGGATGATAAATTCGCAGAATGGGTGACAAATATGGCAACGTCTAACTATTATACGAGTAAAGATAATAACCAATCAAGTCAGTATTTCCGATATGCAACCAATGTTTTGACAGACTGGCGAACTAGAATAAAACAAGGACAGTTTGTACTTTACACAAAAGCTAATCCTTCTGGTGAAATCTTTAATAGTATGGAGGCCTTAGGTGAAGAACTGAGAACTTTTGATAAGAAAAGATTCCCGTTGGCGTTAGAGTGCAACTATAAATCTGCTAACAACTGGTGGTCAGCAAATAGTTTAGGTGTTGGAGTTGAGTGTGGTGTTAATCAGGTAATCAAGGGTACTTATAGTAATAAAATTGCAAGATTGGAAGAGATGTTATCAAATGCTTTAGGTAATCCTAATTATTGGACAGCCTATCCTGCTGATTGCATTTCTCGTGTCAAGACAGATCTTAACGAGTTTGTCGGTGGTATAATGGAGAAGGAAGGTAGAATTTCTATCCTCTCAATCTATGACTTCTTGAAAGGTGAACCATATGGTTATTTGCCTTGTAATATGACAGCTTTCTTTATGGGTTTCTTGCTTAAAGAGTATGTTGATGATAAATATTCTTGGAGTGATGGCTTATCAAGTGACAATATGTCATTGAACAAAATGAAGGAAATGATAGAAGAGGTTATAAAGCATGATAATACTCCAAACTCTCGTTATCGTGACAAGTATATTGTTACTATGACACCTGAGGAAAAGGCCTTTATTGATGGAACTTCTATGGCATTTGAAATCGTGAAGGGAAGTTGTTCTTCTGTTGAGGCGGCTCGTGATAGAATTCGTGCCAAAATGAAGCAAAGCTTGTACTTCCCAATCTGGACTGTAGGCGAGATTCTGAATGATGTCAATTTAAAAACTTCGGAAAGTGTCATCAGAGAACTTCTTGTTGATTATCAAGATTTGGCGAATAATACAACCAACAAGTCTGAAAGCGATATTGCAAATAGCATAGGACGAAAGTTTATCAAAAATGTTAATGCCGCAGAAGATTTGCATAAGCTCCTCACAGAAGCGAATTGTAAGAAAGGAATGCTCAAGTATCTTGATGGATATAAAGATGGGGAGTTGCCAAAGTTAGCAGAAAGTATTGGCGATGGTGGTCAGTATATTAATAGTTTAAAGAAGAAGTTTGATGCAGGAGAAGCTAATTGGGTCTGGAAAAAGGAGACTGTTAATCAGCAGATTGATGCTGTTATTCTAGAATACCAAATTACAGCCATGACTGGTGTTCTCTTGGGTAGTTGTAAGAGTTACATGGAGGCATTGAAGGCTTGGAACGAGAAAATCAATAATATCAAGTTGGCTTATGAAACCATTAAGAATGATGTTGGCGATTTATTACCATTGCTTGCAGTCTTGAAGGAGTTGAAACAACAGGGACAATTGCCGGAAAACAAGAAAGTGGAATTTCTGGAATTGTTGCAGAATTATGGAGAAAGCTTCAATAAATTCTATACATCTCAATTTGAATTGTTCTGTACATCTTGTGAATTCTATCTTCAGAACTTGAATGACGCTGACAGAGAGAAGGTGTTTGGAAGAATGCAAAGTGGCTGCTTTACCAGTGATAATGCCTCCTATAATAAAAAGGTAGAAGAGGTTGTTAATCAATATCGCAAAGAGTTAGGGTCTATTCGTTTGAAGAATATCTGGAAAGAGAAGACTCAGACAGATAGTCCTCGTAAGTGGAGTGAGGTAAACAAGATGCCAATTCTTGCTATGATTCCAGATGATGAGCTGGTTGATTGTCGTAGAATATTCGGCATATTGAGCAATCCTAACCCAACTGATAAGGACGTGAATATAGCATTGACATATTTGGAAAGCTTTACACATTGGAGTGAATTGAATGATGAGGCTGCAAAGGATAATGCGTTCAAAGCTAGATTCCTGGAAGATAAATCTGTATTGTTGCAAAATATCTCTGAGGTAAAAGAATATGTTGAAAGTCATGTTTCGGACAGTCCTTATAACTGGATGGAAAATCCTAATGTGACAAAGGCGATAGACCGATTTGCAGATGCAGAATACTCATCAGTTGGATGTGATTTAGCTATTCAGAAGATTGATTCTATGAATCCTGAGGATGTGAAAAGATATTTGAAAGAGCTGATTAAAAACAATATGAAGGTTGGTCTTCAAATTATTATAAACAACTAACGCTTTTAGCGTATGAAGTACGAAGATGTTATAAATAGAATCGACAGATACATAAAGTCGGATAAGTATCAACCTATAATTGTAGATATGCCGAATATCCACTTGTATAAGAAGATAATAGGGCATTACAATGTAGGCTGTTATGACATACAGAAAGCTTCCTCATTTTGTATGGAGGAAGGGTTACCATTAATGGACAAGCTACAATATAGCTTGTCCATGGTTGATGGTGTTGTCTTTTTGAAGGGGTTATCTTGCTATCTGAAACTACAAGGTGAATTGTCTTTGCAAAAAAGTTTGCGTTCCTTGTTAGACCTTTCGTTGAAAGGAAAGTTGATTGTATTTACTTTCAATTGTGCTAGTGTACTTTCTAAAATGGACAATCGATTGCAGGCTGCTGGTAGAATTTCTATCGTTGATGGTGAACCATCTTGTCAGCTATCCTTATGTTTCATTAATCCGAAGTTAGCTAGTTCTGTTCCTGCAGGAATCAAAGGTATAAATAAATTGCAGGAAATGGAGACATTCTTGGAAGAAGACAACCCAAGTATCAGTGTTATAACGAAGAAAAATAGAGCTGATTTTCCAAACTCCATGTTCGATATAATTGAGTATTCTTCTGAATATCAGGTATTGGCAGAACAGAATTTGGATTTGGCAAATGTTGGAGAGACCGCTGGAACCGAATCGCAATGGGCGTATCTGTTGAAAGAAATGGAAAATTACGAAGATTGGCATCAATATGTTGTATCTGTATTTGGTTCAAATCTGGCAGATTGCATCAATGGCTTTGCTCAGTATGATAGCAATAAGCGATGGATATATTTCCTGGCATTAGCAACTAGTGGTGTAAAGGGCAATGAGTATTTGACTTATGTTATTTCAAAGTCAAAGACTTTTGATGATTTTATTATGCAGGCTTTCTGTGCCATTTTGAAAATTCCTGTGGGAGATCCAAACTTTCAAAAATATTATGCTGAGAGAAAGGTTATAACTTCGAACTTGGCAGATTATTCTGATAGCTTGGATTGCTTTTGTAAGCAAGTCTATGGAAAGGAAGAGGATGGTATTTTCTATCTTACAGATAACACAAGAAAAGAAAAAGAGCATATCATTGAATTAATAGGTAAATACAAATACTCTGCTAGTCAATTGGCAGAAATATTACCAAGAGTTTATAGTGACTTGGCTACGTATCTGAAACCTTATAATTATTCAAATGATTTTCTAAACAGATACTTCACTCAGTATAAATACTGTAAGGTTATTAATTCCATTTCTGATGAGATGACTCAGATGGTTGCAGAACAATCAGTGAAGCGTGAGTATAATGTTTGGTTACAGCCCCGTTCTGTTTATGTGGACAAATTGGAAAAGAATCCTGTAAATTCTGTGTTGTATTTTATGGATGCAATGGGTGCTGAGTATCTAGGCTATTTGCAGAGTAAATGCTTTGACAATGGTTTGGAGTTTACCGCTAATATTGCTCGTTGTAATTTGCCTTCGATTACTTCAATGAATAAGGAGTTTGAGGTTGATTTTCAACATGCAGGATGCAAGGTGTATAGTAATAAGAATATGGATGAGTTAAAACATGATGGAACTTTTACCTATGACTATGAAGGTAATAAATATCCAATCCATCTTGTTGAAGAAATCGATATCTTGAATAAACTTGTTACTCAGTTAAAAGCAATGCCGAAAGAAGAAACAGCTTATGTTATTGCTGACCATGGAGCTACTAGGTTGGCAGTTATTAATGAGAAAGAAAACAAGTGGGAAGTTTCTGAAAAAGGAATACACTCTGGAAGGTGTTGCCCGAAAACAGACATTTCAGAGAAGCCACAATATGCAACAGAAGAAAATGATTTCTGGTGTCTTGCTAATTATGATAGATTCAAAGGTGGGCGAAAGGCACTGGTAGAGGTGCATGGTGGTGCTACTTTAGAAGAAGTAATTGTACCTGTTATAACGATCAAGAAAAAAAATAATTCTGTAAATTGTAAGCTTGTTGATAATAAGCCTATAATGGTAAGCTTCAAGAAGAAGGCTAGATTGAAATTGTTTGTTGATGTTGATTCTGAGGATATGACGATTTCTGTTAATGGTATTTTCTATGCCTTGAAGAAAACGGAAATAAACTATCAATACTATGCAGAGATGCCAGAGGTAAAAACTGTAGGCGAGTATCTATGTGATGTATATAGAGATGATACCCTTATTGCGAAGAACATAAAGTTTGAAGTAAAGAAGGAGGGTGCATCTGAACGTAAATTCTTTTAAACAATAAAGATGGAGACAAAACTTAAAGAATATTTCGATGATATGGTTGTCTTTAAAGACTTGAAAGAAAGTAATTTCTTCAAGGACTTGAATTTGCCTTCGTTTCTTCGTGATTGGCTCTTGAAGATGTTTGAGAACGAGGAAGGTAAGTTTGATGTTGAGGAATTAACCAACTTTGTTAAGACTTATATTCCTTCAAAAACAGAATGGATTGGTATCAAGAATCGTATTGTTGTAGAAAACGAGCGAGTAAAATTGCTTACAAGAATTTCTGTAGATATAAACATTACGACTCATGAAGTTTCATTTTCATTGCCTGATTTTGGATTGGGTAATAAAGAGACGATTATTGATTCAAATGTGTGGGATGAATGTAAGGATGATTTAATAAAGGCAAAGGAGACATGGGGCGTTGTTGAATTGGGGTATCGTTATCCTGAAGGTAAAATAAAGGGAAAAATAAAACTCATTAGCTTCCAGAACTTTTGTCCATACGAGATTGACCTAGACTACTATAAGGATGTCAGAAAAGATTTTTCAATTCATGAATGGATTGATGTGTTGTTGGGAGCAATAGACTATAATGCTTCGGGATATGAAGACGAGCATCAGAAGCTAGCAATGCTGACACGACTATTACCATTTGTGGAGAAGAGATTGAATCTGATTGAACTTGCGCCGAAAGGTACCGGTAAGTCGTACTTGTTTGGTGGAGTCAGCCGCTATGGCTATCTATCTGCGGGTAAGATGACACGAGCAAAATTGTTCTATGATTTGGCACGTCGTGAGGAAGGTCTTGTTTTTTATCATGACTATATTGCTTTTGATGAGATCCAGAAAGTTGAGTTTGATAATATCAATGAAATGACTCAAACGCTTCAAGGCTATATGGAGCAGGGAACGGTGAAAATCGGCGATAAGGATGATGTTGCTGATGCTGGCTTTGTTATGTTAGGAAACATTGATGAGGCGAAGATGGATGAATATCAGAATATGTTTGAGGATTTGCCGTCTTTGTTCCGAACTAGTGCTTTGATGGATCGTATTCATGGATTTATCAAGGGCTGGGATATTCCTCGTATGAATGAGGGGCTGAAAATATCTGGTTGGGCATTAAACTCGGAATACTTCTCATCCATCATGCACCTGTTGCGTGACGATATATCTTATCGTGCCATCGTTGATAGAATGGTGGAGTATCCTGCTAATGCAGATACACGTGATACGGAAGCAATTAAGCGTATAGCTACAGCTTATCTGAAATTACTGTTTCCTCATGTGCGTTCTATGCAAGATATTAAAGCATCGGAATTCAATGCTTATTGCTTGACTCCTGCTAGAAAGATGCGCCAAATAATAGTTAGACAAATGGGTATGATTGATTTGCAGTATAAAGGCAAGAATGTACCAACTTTTTTAATTCGTGATTATGAGTAAAGTATATAGTTGTATAGCATGTGGTAAGAAATGTCTTGATAAGGATACAATAGGTATCAACAAGAAATTACTTGGTGAGGACATTACATCCTTTTACTGTATGGATTGTTTGGCAGATTATCTAGGTTGTGAAGTTCAAGACATATTGGATAAAATAGAAGAATTTAAAGAGGAAGGATGTAAACTCTTTAGTTAAAAGGAGGTTCTATGAAAGAATATGTATATGCTGATAATGCAGCTACGACTCGTCTAAGCAATAAGGCTTTTGAGAGCATGTTGCCGTATTTACAAAATGAGTACGGCAATGCTTCTCAGTTATATTCTTTTGCTCGTTTGCCGAAGAAGGCATTAAAAGAGGCAAGACAAGTTATTGCTAATTGCATAGGTGCACAGCCCAGTGAAATCTTTTTTACTTCTTGTGGTACTGAGAGTGACAATTGGGTTATTAATGGTGCTGTTCAACAACATTTGCCTATAGTTACTTCTTCTATCGAGCATCATGCGATATTAAGACCTTGTGAGTCTGCAAAACGGTGTGGATGTTCAGTCTCATTATTGCCTGTAACTAAAGAAGGGATTGTTCTTTCTTCTTCCGTTAAAGAGGTGGTACACTCATCTTGTGGTCTATTATCTGTAATGTATGCCAACAATGAAATCGGAACAATTCAGCCGATAAAAGAATTGGCAACAATTGCTCATGAAAATGGTTGGTTGATGCATACAGATGCAGTTCAAGCTATAGGACATACCCGAATTAATGTTCGAGAGTTGGGGGTGGATATGCTCTCTGCATCTGCACATAAGTTTAATGGTCCAAAGGGTATTGGTTTTCTCTATATAAAAGAAGGAGTCAACTGGCCTGCACTGATAAAAGGAGGTACACAAGAGAATGGATTAAGAGCTGGTACAGAGAATGTTGCCTCGATTGTTGGTATGGCAACTGCTTTGGAAGAAAATGTAATCTCTATTTGTGAGAATGAAAGTCATTTGGCACATTTAGAAGAAATACTTATCTCCAATTTATCTCGTTCTGGTATAGCATTTTATAGAAATGGAGCAGAAAACCATATAAAGGGAAATGTTAGCCTTTCTTTTCCTAATCGGAGTGGGGAGTCTATAATGCATAGGCTTGATTTGAAAGGAATATGTGTTTCTACAGGTTCAGCTTGTGATAGCAAAGAAACTCAAATATCTCATGTGTTGAAGGCTATTGGATTGGAAGAAATGTTAGCAAAAGGCACTATTCGTATTTCTTTGAGTAAGTATAATACGGAGCACGATATGATGAAGATAGTTCAAGTATTAGTTGGTATTCTTAAAGAGGAGAGTGTAAACTAAACATTAAATAGCGGTTCCGCCAAAGTACATTCAGATATCATGTACTTTGGCGGTATGTTATAATTCTAGCCAGTCGGTATCTATGTTACCTCAGTTCGGGATAACGAGCTCTATCTAAAGGCTTTATAATGTTTTTATAT
>OMCE01000817.1_pt1 | contig 14263 bp, 10 predicted proteins | sample 1644981 | NCBI WGS metagenome assembly OMCE01 (sample SAMEA103958151, study PRJEB25191) | human gut metagenome | reverse complement strand
CAGTTTTGGGTTAGCATCCGTGCGTCCTCCCCACAGGGTTTGTCGGGTGCGCCCAAAAAGCCCATCAAGAAAAACAAGAAATGATAACCAAACTACAACTCAGAAAAGAGATTAAAAACAGCAAACGACAATTCACCAGCCAGCAGCTGCGTGAATTGTCGTTTGCTGTTATCATACGTCTACTCTCCCACCCTCGTGTAAAATCCGCCAAAACCATAATGCTCTACCACTCACTGCCCGATGAAGTGGACACCCACACCATCGTCGACTCGCTACTGATGAGCGGCAAAACCATTCTGCTGCCACGCGTTACGGGCGAGGGAACTATGGAACTGCACCGATACAATGGCCCGAACGACTTGCAGATTGGAGCCTACGGCATTATGGAACCTACGGGAGAACTCTTCACCGACTATGCCAACATAGAACTGGCGATAGTGCCTGGCGTTGCTTTCGACCATGACGGCAACCGTATGGGACGTGGTAAAGGCTACTACGACCGCTTTCTGCCACTCATACCCGATACATATAAGATAGGTGTTTGCTTCCCGTTTCAAATGACAACGTCCATCCCAGCCGAGGAACACGACATCAGGATGGACGAAATCATCACTTCACAATAATTATTTCAGACGATTACTTCTGCGACACGCGCACATCAGTAATCTTGCTCTTGAACGCTCCAGCCTTGGCAAGGGGGAATACGAGTGTGCGCTGATAGTACATTCGGGTCTGCGGATTGTACATCACCGGCTGCCAAGCGTTCTTGTCGCCGTTCTGGAATGTAGTACGATCAGATGCCTTCATAGCGTAGATGGTGAGCGGACCAAGTTCTTCCTTCAGCTTGCCGTCTACATAAAGGCATGTCTTGGTGTTGTCGCCGGTTATCGAGATGCTCACCTTCTTGCCTTCGGGTATCTTGTAATTGAACTTGTTGAGATAGCCCTCGCGTGCAAATCCCAACTTACCTTCCTCTGGATCGGCAAGATAGAATGTGGCATTCTTCGACTCAAACAGCACAGTTCCTTTCTCCTCGGCAGCGCCCTTGATATTGAAGTCGACACGATAGCCATAGCCCACTTCTGTCTCGCCAGTAGTCTGACCAGGCTGAAGCTTTGCTATGCTGAGCGTCTTGCCTTTGTTCCATCGTGCAGCCACGTTGACACCAGGTGCCTCGCTGAGCTGGTGGCGAAGAGTGTTGAACTCGGCATAAGGCATTGACGTCTTGGCTCCACGCCAGAACTTCACAGCAAGAGTCTGCAATGCAGGATACAGACGGTCGTGAATGTCCTTCACGCTGATGCCATTGCCGGCATGGTCGTTCCATACGGCAAACATACCACCAAGAATAGCCGGGTCGTGCTCGTCAAACTTCTCGTTGCCTATCTGTGCCGGTGTCCATTTGTCGTAGAGATATTCGCAGTTGAGATAGTCGTAATAGTAACCAGCAGCCGGAACTATGTATGTAAGTCCGTCGGGGATGCTGATGAGCTTATAGCCCTGTCGCTTCATCTCCTTCGGGTCGGCATAGCCGTTGTACCAGCAGCTCATTATCACATTGTCCGACTTCACCTTAGTGTCGCCATTGGCATGAGTAAGCGCTCCCCAAAGAGCAGCCTGCTTGCCGAACGACTCTACATATTTAATATAGCGGTCGGTGAAGTAGCGGAACTTCTCTACCACTTCCTTCTTCGCATTCGAGTATTCGTCGGTACCGATGTGCACCACCTTGCCACGGAATACGGGGTTCTTGCCCTCAAGATACTCCTTGAAGAGTCCGTCGACAAACTTATATGTCTCGGGATTGAACAAATCGAGATGGTCCATGCCATACTCCTTTGAGCCGATTTCCGGTTTGTAGTGAGTGAAAGCCAATGTATGGGCAGGCACGTCAATCTCAGGAATGATGTCGACGCCATACTGCTCGGCAAGTTTCTGAAGGTCGATGAATTCTTTCTTAGTGTACGATCCGTCGCGTGCTGTCAGTCCGGGATAAGTGTCACACTCCAATCGAAATGCAGCCTGAGTCTTGTCCCAATCATTGTCGAAGAACTGACGGAAACCGTTGTCGTTTAGATGAATCTGCAAGGTGTTCATCTTATAGTAAGCCATGGTCTTGACAAGCGAACGCAGATAGTCCATCGGGATGAACTTACGACCGCAGTCCATCATAAATCCACGCAAACCATACTCAGGCGAGTCTACAATATTGCCCTTTGGCAGTGAGCCGCCGTTGGATTTATTCTGCTCTGCCATCTGCAGCACAGTACGTGTGCCCCACTTCAGTCCTTTGACTGTAGCAGCGCTGACTGTAGTAACATCGCCGATATTGATGCGGTAGCCTTCCTGACCAAGTGCCTTGTCAGCCTTGAGCACAAGTACAATATCGCCCTTCGAAGGCTTGCCATTCTTCAATGTGAGCTGAGCCCCCATCAAACTGCCATAGTCGGCGGCAAACATCTGTCCTACTTCAGTGGCAGCCTTACCACCCTTTACGATATACTTGCCCGAAACGGTCATCTGCCCCTCGGCACCGTGCCATTCCTTCAGTTCGGGAACTACAAAAGGTTTAGGATTCACTCCCGCCCATGCCAGAGCCGACGTCGCGCAGAGACATAATGTAAGCACCATGCTCTTGGCGCTGAAAAAGATTTTTCTCATATTATTGTTTTAGTTGACATTGTTTTAGTTACTAACATTCTTATTTAGGTTGCGCATAGAATATGCACGTACAAAGTTAGCATATTTTTTCCAATCTATAACGGTTTTGCGGTAAAAACCTTATTCAGCGGTAAAAGCAAATAATGCCGTAAGTAAAACGACTGTTTTACTCACTACTTTCAAAACGACTCCTTTTGCTGCTCAAAACGACTCCTTTTACAACCCAAAAGGACTCCTTTTGCATCCTAAAACGACTCCTTTTACAACCCAAAACGACTCCTTTTGAATACATGAACAATTCCATGGAGGTGTACACGTTGCAAAATTATATAAAATAGAAGTCTATCTGAAAACTTTTGAGTAACTTTGCACAGATTTTGCTATACTCTATTAGCGTACACCATCTGTACGCCACACATTATTATATAATATGAACAAGAGATCCAATACATCGATACAAATGATTGCCGACTACGACGGCGACATAAAGAACCTGCTCAATGTGGAATTTGAGGGTACACTTCCCGTACTTGCCACTCGCAACGTGGTGATTTTCCCGGGAGTGATATGCCCCGTCATTGTAGGACGCAAGCAAAGTCTGAAGTTGCTCAAAGACATCAGCAAAGAGCGCGATGCCGTGTTTGCTGTGTTCTGCCAGAAAGACCCTAACGTGGAACTGCCAGGTGAAGGCGACCTCATTGAATACGGCGTATATGCCAAACTGGTGAAGGTGCTCGAAATGCCTGGACCAGGCAACAACGTGACAGCCATAATACAGGGACTGGGACGTTGCCACCTCGACGAACTCGTCAGCAACAAGCCGATGATTCTCGGCAAGGTCAGCCCTGCCATGGAAGAAATGCCCGACGAGAACGACACCGAGTTCAAGACCGCAATGGATGACCTGCGCTCAAATACTGTAAAGTACATACAGATGAACGAGGAGCTACCCGACGAGTCGCAGTTTGCACTGAGCAACATCTCTAACGACGTGATTGCTGCCGACTTCGTGTGCTCAAACCTGCCATTCAGCCTTGAAGACAAGATTTCGCTCATCACTACATCAAGTATCAAGGAGCGCGTCATCGGCGTGCTGCGCGTGATGCACAAGGAAATGCAGCTGCTCGAACTCAAGCAGAACATACGCTCGAAGACTCGCGAAGACCTCGACGAACAGCAGCGTGAATACTTCCTGCAGCAGCAGATTAAGAACATCAAGGAGGAATTGGGCAACGGTGAGGGTTCGCCCGAGCGCAAGGAGCTGGAAGAAAAGGCTAAGACAAAGCTCTGGAGTGACGACGTGCAGAAAGTGTTCCGCAAGGAACTCGACAAGCTCGACATGCTCAATCCACAAAGCCCCGACTACAGCATTCAGTTCAACTATCTGCAGACAATGATCAATTTGCCTTGGGGCGAGTACACCAAGGACGATCTTGACCTGAAGCGTGCGCAGCGCATACTCAACCGCGACCATTACGGAATGGAGAAGGTGAAGGAGCGCATACTCGAATATATGGCTGTACTGAAGCTCAGAGGCGACCTCAAGTCGCCCATTATCTGCCTCTACGGACCTCCAGGAGTGGGCAAGACATCGCTCGGCAAATCGATTGCTGCTGCAATGAAGCGCAAGTATGTACGCATGTCGCTCGGCGGACTACATGACGAGAGCGAGATACGCGGACACCGTCGCACATACATCGGAGCTATGCCCGGACGTATCATCAAGAACATACAGAAGGCAGGTTCGTCAAACCCTGTATTCATACTCGACGAGATTGATAAGGTGACACAGAACACCGTCAACGGCGACCCGTCATCAGCATTGCTCGAAGTGCTCGACCCCGAACAGAACAACGCCTTCCACGACAACTATCTCGACGTTGACTACGACCTCTCGAAGGTGCTCTTCATCGCTACAGCCAACGACCTCGGCAGCATACCAAAGCCACTGCTCGACCGTATGGAACTGATTGAGGTGAGCGGATACATCACTGAGGAGAAGATAGAGATAGCCAAGCGCCACCTCATTCCGCGCGAGATTGACAACTGCGGACTGGCTGCCAAGGAAGACAAGCCGACGTTCAACAAGGCTGCCATAGAGAAAATCATCGAACAGTATACACGCGAGAGTGGTGTGCGGCAACTCGAAAAACAGACGAACAAGGCGCTGCGCAAACTGGCTTATCGCAAGGCACTCGACGGACAACTGCCATATGAGAAGATTACTCCAAACGAGATTGAGGACCTGCTCGGCAAACCGCCGTTCTATCGCGATATCTATCAGGGCAATGACTACGCCGGTGTAGTGACCGGACTGGCATGGACCAGCGTAGGTGGCGAGATACTCTTCATCGAGACTTCGCTCAGCAAGGGCAAGGCTGGCAAGCTGACACTCACCGGTAACCTCGGCGACGTGATGAAAGAGTCGGCTGTGATAGCCCTCGAATATGTAAAGGCACACATCGACACTTTGGGCGTCGACTACCGCATATTCGACAACTGGAACATACATATCCATGTACCCGAAGGCGCAACACCAAAGGACGGACCGTCGGCTGGTATTACTATTGCCACCTCTATAGCCTCAGCTCTTACACAGCGTAAGGTACGTAAGAACACAGCTATGACCGGTGAGATAACACTGCGCGGCAAAGTACTGCCCGTAGGTGGCATAAAGGAGAAGATACTCGCTGCCAAGCGCGCCGGAATCACCGATATCGTGATGTGTCGCGACAACCGCAAGGACATTGAGGAGATACCTGAGATTTACCGCAAGGGAGTGCAGTTCCATTATGTCGAGAACGTGCAGGACGTATGGCAGTTTGCACTCACAGACACATTGGTAGACAACCCCGTGAGCTTTAAGATTGACGACGAAAAGAAAGAAGACAAATGACATTTGAACTACAACATACCGACCCGTGCAGCGACGCACGTACCGGACTCATAACCACCGATCACGGACAGATAAAGACCCCTATCTTTATGCCCGTGGGAACCGTTGGCTCGGTCAAGGGAGTACACTTTCAGGAGTTGCGCGAGCAGGTGAAGGCACAGATAATACTGGGCAACACCTACCACCTGTACCTCCGTCCCGGACTTGACACACTGCGCAAGGCTGGCGGACTGCATAAGTTCAACACATGGGACCGCCCGATTCTTACCGACTCGGGTGGCTTTCAGGTATTCTCGCTCACCGGTATACGCAAGCTGCATGAGGAGGGATGCGAGTTCCGATCACACATCGACGGCTCTAAGCATATATTCACACCTGAGAGCGTGATGGACACTGAGCGCATTATCGGAGCCGACATCATGATGGCATTCGACGAGTGTCCTCCCGGTGAAAGCGACTATGAGTATGCCCGCAAGAGTCTGCAACTCACACAGCGATGGCTCGACCGCTGCTTCAAGCGTTTCAACGAGACCGAACCGCTCTACGGTCACAAGCAGAGCCTCTTCCCTATCGTGCAGGGATGCAAGTATAAAGACCTGCGTCGTGATGCAGCCAAGTATGTAGCCGACAAGGGTGCTGACGGCAACGCCATCGGCGGACTGGCTGTAGGCGAACCTACAGAGGTAATGTACGAGATGATAGAGGTGGTCAACGAGATTCTACCCAAGGACCGTCCACGCTATCTCATGGGCGTCGGTACTCCACAAAACATTCTTGAAGCTATAGAACGCGGAGTAGACATGTTCGACTGCGTAATGCCTACCCGCAACGGACGCAATGCCATGCTCTTCACCTACAACGGCACGATGAACATGCGCAACAAGAAATGGGAAAACGACTTCTCACCCATCGACCCCGACGGATGCGACATCGATCGTCTGCACTCAAAGGCTTATCTGCACCATCTCTTCAAGGCCCAGGAACTTCTGGCAATGCAGATAGCAAGCATTCACAACCTCGCCTTCTATCTGCGACTCGTCACCGACGCACGCCAGCACATCGAGCAGGGCGACTTCGTGCAGTGGAAACGCAGTGTCATAGACAATCTCGGTAGAAGAATTTAGTTTTAGTAGGATGAAAAGAAAGAACATAAAGCGGATGCGCCACCTGCTGCATGCAGCACGGTGGATGCACAAGCACACGGCATGGATACGCAGAGCAGCTATGTGGACTGCACACAAGCTGAGATTTCTGCGTGTGCTCGGCGTGCTCAATCCGCTGCGCTACATCAAGACACTCGACTGGTATATTATACGCAAGTTCATCGGAACGTACATCTACTCCATTGCGCTCATCATATCAATCAGTATCGTATTCGATGTCAACGAGAACCTCTCGAAGTTTACGCAATATCATGCGCCACTTAAGGCCATTGTATTCGACTATTACGCCAACTTCGTACCATATTTCGCCAATCTGTTCAGTCCGTTGTTCGTATTTATTGCCGTGATTTTCTTCACGTCAAAACTGGCGTCCAACTCCGAAATCATCTCTATGCTCGCTGCTGGCGTTTCGTTCAAGCGACTCATGCGACCATACATGATTTCGTGTGTACTCATCTCCTCGCTCTCGTTCTTCCTTGCATCCTACATAATCCCACACGGCACAATCGTCAAGCAGAATTTCGAGTCGATGTACAAGAACAAGAGGCTCAACACCTCTGCTGACAACGTAATGCTGCAAGTAGACCGTGGAGTGATAGCCTACATTCAGCACTACGACAACAACTACAAGAAGGGCTACGGATTCTCGCTCGACAAGTTTGAGAACAAGAAACTCGTAAGCCACCTCACAGCTATGGAGGCGCAGTATGATACCATCAGCGACTCCAAGTATCATTGGACCGTAAACAACTGGAAGATACGCGAAATGCGCGGACTTAAGGAGCACATCACCAGCGGCTCAAAGCTCGACACAATGATTGTAATGGAACCTACCGACCTCGTCTACTCAAAGGGTCAGCAGGAGACATTCACATCGCCCGAGCTGAAGGAGTATATCTCCAAGCAGATTGACCGAGGTAGCAGCAACGTTGTGCAGTATCAGGTGGAGTATCACAAACGTATTGCCGCCTCATTTGCTTCATTCATCCTCACCATAATCGGTGTCGCGCTGTCGTCACGCAAGCGGAAGGGAGGTATGGGTATGTATCTCGGCATCGGTCTGGCACTCAGCTTCGGCTACATTCTCCTACAGACGGTGTCATCTACATTTGCCATCAACGCCGGCATGCCACCAATGCTTGCAGCATGGATACCAAACATCACATTCGCCATCGTAGCATACTTCTGCTATAGAAAGGCACCAAATTAAAATGTTGAATTAGGAATGTGGAGTGTTGAATTGTCGGCTTTGCCGATTACAAATTAAACAATGTTGATTTAATTAATTGCCACTCAACACTCCACATTTCAAATTCAACATTGCGGTCATACCGCAACTATTCAACATTCAACACTCAACACTCAACATTTCTAACAATGTATTTTGACGAAACACAACTCAACGACCATGTGCTTGATGCACTATACGACATGCGCTTCGACGTGTGTACTCCCATACAGGAACAATGTATCCCGCCAATACTCGAAGGTCGCGACCTTCTTGGCGTAGCTCAGACAGGTACCGGAAAGACCGCTGCCTATCTGCTGCCTATCCTCTCGCGTCTTGATGACGGCGGATTCCCAAAGGACGCTATCAACTGCGTCATAATGAGCCCTACACGTGAGTTGGCTCAGCAGATAGACCAGGCCATGCAAGGCTTCGGCTATTATCTCGATGGTGTTAGCAGCGTGGCTGTATATGGCGGCAACGACGGCAACCGCTACGATCAGGAACTCAAGAGTTTCCAGATGGGTGCAGATGTGGTTATTGCCACTCCCGGACGCCTCATCAGCCATATTTCACTCGGTTCTGCCGACCTCAGCCGCGTAAGTTTCTTTGTTCTCGACGAGGCAGACCGTATGCTCGACATGGGATTCTCTGAAGACATAAAGATGATTGCAAGCAAGTTGCCCCCTACTTGCCAGACTATCATGTTCTCGGCTACTATGCCCGAGAAGATTGAAGAACTAGCCAAGACTCTGCTCAAGAACCCCGTAGAAGTGAAGATAGCCGTAAGCAAGCCTGCCGAAAAAATCAAGCAGACAGCCTACGTTTGCTATGAAACACAGAAGATTGGCATCATCAAAGACCTTTTCCGCAAGGGCGACCTCAACCGTGTCATCATTTTCTCTGGCAAGAAGCAGAAGGTGAAGGCCATCAACCGCACTCTGCAGCAGATGAAGATTAATTCGGGTGAGATGCACTCTGACCTTGAGCAGGCCGAACGCGACGAAATTCTCTATAAGTTCAAGACCGGACAGATCGACGTACTCGTAGCCACCGATATCGTAGCACGTGGCATCGACATCGACGACATAGCTATGGTCATTAACTTCGACGTACCACACGACCCTGAAGACTATGTTCACCGCATTGGACGTACAGCACGTGCCGAGCGCGACGGTGTTGCAATCACCTTCGTAAGCGATGACGAAATATACAGCTTTAAGCAGATTGAAAAGTTCCTCGATCGCGAGGTGGAGAAGGTGGCACTGCCCGAAGGATTGGGCGAAGCACCCGACTACAATGCTCCTCGAGGCAAGGGCAAGTCCGACCGCAACAACCGTGGCCGTGGTAGAGGCAAGAAACCGACAACTGACAAGCAGGCTGCTGACGACGAAAAGAAACCACGCAACAACCGTCGACGCAAACCACAGAATGCAGACAACAACACCGAGCAGCCCGCTAACACTACAACCAACAACGCTGAGCAGACTACTGTTGACAACACCCAACAGCCAGACAACTCGACTACCGCCAATGTCCAAACTGATGGCGAGAAGAAGCCGCGCAACAAGCGCAACCGCAAGCCACGCCGCCGACCAGAGAACGGTGAAACAACTGGCGAGCAAAATAACTCAAACGAGCAGAAGACAGACAAGGAACAGAAGCCGCGCAACGAAAAGAAAACTCGTGGCGAACAAAAAACTCGTGGCGAGCAGAAGTCAGACAACGAACATAAGTCAAATAACGACAGAAAGCCAAACAACCGTAAGCGTCAGAACACCGAACAGAAGTCTGAAGGCGAACAGAAGTCACGCCGACAGCAACAGCGCCGCAACAGCCGCAAGCCTAATACTCCAAAATCAGCACCTACACCAAACGTTCCAGCAGTCAAGCAAACAAGTGCTATCACAAAGATTCTGACAAAACCTATCAGTTGGTTAAAGTCGCTCGGCAAAAAGAAAGACTAAAGTATATTAGATACGAAATAATATAGTTCTTTAGATATAACCCTCTAAACGGGGCAGAACTCCACACCGGTTTTCTGCCCCGTTTTTTTTGCAATCTATTTTTAGAATAAATTTATAGCTGACAATAATATACAATAAGTGAGACACTTTATACAATACGTTTATTTAGATACATAAATCTATATGTATTGTTGGAAAAAACATATACCTTTGCATGAGCGCAGTTGCCAAGGTTGTTGGTGCTTTGGTCGTACTGCTCTGAACAAAAGTAATAAAACCATAAACAGATGGAATGGCTTAATATTTCGACATCTATCGAACTTGTCAGGGTACAGACAGACGATATCGTTTTCGTTCAAGCAGACGAGAACTACTCAGATGTATACCTATTCAATGGCAAGCCTCACAAAATGACGTTCAAACTCAAATTCTTTTAGGACGCCTTCTTGCAATTAAAAAACAACTTTTTCATAAGAGTTGGCAAAAGCCTTATTGAAAATAAGAAATACATCTACGTTATAAATATTAGCACGCAGGAATTGCTTCTGTCCGGTTCACGGCTTAGTGTTGAATTCAAGCTCAGAGCCTCAAAAGATGCTCTGAAAGAATTGAAAGATCAAATAGAATTGGAGACGACGCTCGAGCAGGAAAAGAATGTCACTACTGCCGGAGCTGACAGAGAGAAGAAGAAAAACAACAACGTATTTAAATAATAGCGCTATTAGTTATATAGAAGATAACTTTAACGAGAAGTCGGTTATTGTCATTGACGAAAAACCAGATGTTGTTACTGGTCAGACGGAAGGTGAAGTGCCTGTGATGATCATTGAGAACGACAACGATAGCGAAGAAAACAATACCATAAACATAACCACTACTAAAAATATGAGATGGTTATGGATGCTAGGCTCTATACTAGTAGCAATAATTACTACTATAGTTTTAGCATTGGGATATAAGTATTATCGCACCTATATAAATATAGGAGTACCAGTGTCCGTGAAATCAGCGGAGAACATAAAGAAGCTACAGAGCCCCGCAAGTCATGTTACACCAGAGGTGATAATGACAAGCGACTCTATACTTGGCGTAGGTATGAACATTTACGAGCTGCGCGGACTGAAAGCCGAGATTTCATTCTCACAGCCAGATTCTACTGATACCGAAGTCTATCTCTACAGTCGCAGCTGTGATTTTACAAGCTACGACCCACACGAAAACCGATACCTCGGCAGCCTTGTTGTTAATGGTAAGGAACTGGCTACAAACATAAGCCGATTGGGATACTGTGCCATGGCAAACAACAATGTAGTGATAGGTGTAGCAAGAGACGAAAAGGTGAAAGATTATTGTATAGAGAATAGAGGCAGCTTCTTCCGCCAGTTTATTCTTGTTTCAAACGGTGTGCTGCCATCCAGATTCTATCTACACGGTAAGGTGGAGCGTAGGGCTATTGGTCGCATCGGCAACAAACTCTACTATATTGAGAGCCATAACAAAGAGGAGCTTTGGGCTTTTGCCGATGCTTTACGCGAATATGGCTTCATTGATGCCATCCACATCACCGGCGGAACGGACTACTGTTATTACCGCTCCGCAGATGGTAGATTGCATGATATTGGTGATGCAAACCAAAAGGGCAAGAAGCATAAGGGACAAGGAACCATACCTTGGCTGGTATTCAAAAAAAGATAAACATTTGTTACCATTTACTCATGCTCAAGTTACGACGATAACTTCCCTTTCAAATCTCCAGCTGCGGCAGATGGTCGACAAGTATCTCGGTATGGCCTGCATCCCGAATGAATGTTCCCCTATCGGTCAGTGTAACTTCTGTTCCTGTCTTGCTGTTAGTTGCACTATAGAAGCTGCGCCCATCGGCTTTTAAGTTAAGTCGTATAGTCCAATCCGCCACGTGAATAGTGCCGTCTTTAGACGGACGAGGCTTGCGCACTTTACTATCGGCAGAATGTGTGTCGATGATAGTAGCAAAATGGCAGCAGCGGGTCTTGGCTGTGGAAGCGGTGAAGTGCCAATGATTGGGATTAGAAGCATAGCGTCCGTCTGCATCACCCTTAAGCCAATTGTCAGCAGGTACGAAGAATTGCGATGTTGTGTCGGCAGTAAGAGCAGTAGAGGCGTAAAGCCAAGCATCGGAAACACCACGAGCATAGTTTATGGCACGTACGTGTAGTGCTTGCGACTCATGACCAATAGTCATCGGATGCAACACTGTGTGCAACATATAACTCCACACTACGGGACGGTCGGCCTCCAGTTCGTCGTATACAAAGACAAGTCCTGAGGTTCCAAGTTCTACAATATGGCGGCGGTAAGTGGCGAGATGATTCACATCCCATCCAGTACGTGGCGAAGTCTCTACTCCTGACTTGCGCAGACGATCGGTCCATAATGGAGACACCACCTCGCCATAAGCGTTCGAAGCATCGCCGAGCACGTAATTCACATTACTACCAGTATAATAGCGTGGTATCCACCCGTAACCCTCAATACCAATACGCTGGCCCATACCGTCAACAAGGATGGTATTATGGGCACGTGTAGCACGATGGCATAGTATGGAGTGGCGGTCGACAAATGAAGTATGATGACCACTGCTATAAAAGAGCGGCTGGCCACCGTAGAATGTATTGAAAGCATTCTGATTGGCAAGTGCATGCGATGTCGAACCATATGGACTTGAGCGGAATGTCAACATAGCATTCTGATGCCAATCAGTCCAGTCTGTATGGAAGGCTGCCAGTCCGCTCTCGGGGAACACGTATTCCGATGGTAGAGAATCAAGTCCGACACCTTCGGGTAATGGGCGTTGACACTGCAAGCGAAACCATGCCAAATCTCCCGACTTGCCAAGAAAAGACCTCTTCAGATAGTCGGGGCGCACAGCGAGCGTGCGGCGCACAAAGTCGGCAGCATAAGTGTCGCCAGTGAGTCGGGCCAACGCATCAAGATAACCTATGCGTGTAGCGCTAGGCTCGAGTACACGCTGATGAGAACTGCCATTGCCTCCAGACTTGCTGAATGGCGGTTGCTCGAAGATTGTATACATTATATTACGACGATACCATGGGTCGCAGAAGAAGTCGTAGCCCGTGAGACGGCTGTATAGCCAAGGCACCTCAATGAGGGTGCGACAGTTGACCATAAAGTATGAGTCGCCATTGTGCCATGCCCCGTCGGTGTTTAGAGCAGGCATACGCGCCACCCATACGTTGTAGCAATACTCAACCCACATAGCAGCCCGTGGCAACTCGCCGTAGGTGGCAAGCGCAGCCATAGTCAGAATGCGAAGCGTCATCTGCCAAACATGGTTGTCTGCAATGTAGTTTTCCAGATGATTGTTGTATAGAGCGTACATCTTTCCTGCCTTTCGGTCGATGGCTTGCAGCAGAGCGGTGCGTTGTTCCGTGGTGAGCACGTCATAGAACGAGTCGTATGCCATAGTACATAGCGACAGAAGCGAAGCGTCGTTGAAGTCGCCCTTGACATTGACATCCTTGTCCCAATCAACCATTGTAATAATGCGTCGTGTTGCCTCATGAGCATAGCTTACATCACGTGTGAGCAAATAGGCATAAACTAAAGCATTGCATCCCGACTCCTCACCGCCAATAATTCGTCGACTCTCGCGCGTAAGATATGCCTTACGCTGCACGGCATTGGTGAATTTGGACAGTTTCGAAGTTGCAATATCGGCAGTTGACTTCATCGGTTTACGCATCACTTTCTGTGCCTTGTCGATATACCACTTGCGTTCGGGACGTCCCTTAGTATTAAGAACGAACGAATTCCATGTATCGCGAGTGGTAAGAATGCGCGGATGCGAATCTGGCAAACCCTCCACCACACTACTGAAGGGCGGTGGACAGAAATGGGTTGGTGACGATTGGCTACTTTAAAACTATTTATGTCCGACCACTTGACGCTACCATCTTCGGATACATATCCATACCGCCAATACCACATACCCGGGGCAAGGTCGGTATCAGGATTGTACATAGGCCAGAAAGTTTCACGCTCAGTACATGCGGTGGCAAGATGTGAGTCTTGCGAATAGCGCAAACGATAGCGGAATGGAGCGTTATCGGCGGTAGGCCACTGAAACGACACCTTACGCTCACTGACGGTGCTGCCATCAGCCGGTAAAGGTGTTATGCGCTCCTCGTGCATGAGCATAGGTTCGGTAATCCGTATGCGACTCTGTGCAGTAGCTTGCTCCACACTTGCCATTGCAAGCGTAGCAGAGAGAACTATATGCAAGAATGAATATATAACTCAAGTTTCGGATTTAGAATTCAAGCCGTTTGAGCATACTCTCTAAGTGCAG
>OMCE01000799.1_pt1 | contig 14528 bp, 10 predicted proteins | sample 1644981 | NCBI WGS metagenome assembly OMCE01 (sample SAMEA103958151, study PRJEB25191) | human gut metagenome | reverse complement strand
AGGCATAGCCAGCAGATTTACAGTCTGCCCCATTTGGCCACTCTGGTAACCACCCGATAGCTTTTGTCTTAAAAGCGAGTGCAAAGGTACAAATTAATTTTGATAATGCAATAACTTTGCACAGTTTTTTTTTCATTATCTGTAAAAACAAACGCAAAAATAGTGAAAGAGCACTTACTTACACTATAATGCGGCTGCTATTCTCCTCACTTTTGCCAATTTATCCATAAAAGTTGCATCTTTACGTGTAGTCTGAATATTATAACGCATCTGCATCTTCAACAATGGTTCTGCGTTTATACCCAACGCAGCCTCAAATAAAAGCGCTGTCTTTTCGGTAATGGGACGTCGAGCATTAAGTATTTCGTTAAGTGCCGAATACGCAATACCCATTTCATCTGCCAACTGACGTTGAGAGATGCCTCTATATTCTATCTCATCCTTAATAATTTCACCCGGATGTGTGGGGAAAGCAGGATTGATATTATTTGCTATCATATCTTGTGCCGTCATACTACTGCTTATTTATAATGGTTTGACAATTCTATTATGTTACATATAGTTGCTATGGTCTGACCATTTTCAAACTGCTCTTCAAACACAATTCGATATTGGTCATTAACCCTTACCGAGGACAATCCATGTTTATCTCCTTCCAAACGCTCATAATTAAGAGAGTTGTACTTCCATAATCCATGAATATTATCTTCGGCAATCATCAGGTCTATAACACGGACATACCTCTTAATAATCTGAGGTTGAAATCGGTGCTTTTTATCTGCCTTACCCGTTTCATATAGGTCACGTAGATATTCTTCGTTAAACTTTACTTCCACAACTAATTTATTATCTTTTGCAAAAATAGTGCAACAAATTGACATTCACAAATTTTGTGAAGATAAATTCATTTACATTAACAATAGCAATGAAAATTTGTACGACTCCCAAATTAATAGTAAATTTGCAACTATTCAGAAAACAAATCAAAAACCTAAATAAATGAAGAAAACTTTATTGTTAGTGGCTGTTGCAGCATTGGTATGCAGCGGCACTGCCTACGGACAGCGCAAGGCGAAGCGTCAGACAAAGAAGAACGTGCCTACGATTGTTCATTCGGTTGAGGTGAAGGACATCGCCGAGGTGGTTGACTCATGGGTGGAGAACGAGCAGAAGTTTGAGGACCAGAAGCTCCCAGCACACGCTACGTTCATACCCTACTCGTCTACATCGCAGATGATGCAAGACAAGTGCTACGCCATGCCGTGGCTCACGCCGGAGCGTGCCGACTACCTGCTGCTCAACGGCGAGTGGAAGTTCCGCTACACAGCCGACTGGAAGCAAGGCAAGCCCGAAGCAAAGGACTTCTATGCCGACAACGCCGACGTATCAGCATGGGACGACATCAAGGTGCCGCTCAACTGGGAGATGGCTGGCTATGATGTGCCTGTATATAATAATGTGGGCTATCCGTTCCACAACGACCCGCCGCGCATCAAGGCGATGGACGACAACTTCGACAAGAACCCTGTAGGTTCGTACCGCCGCACGTTCAACCTGCCCGAGGGCTGGGAGAAGGAGAAGCGCGTAGTGCTCCACTTCGACGGAGCGTGCAGTGCCATCGTGGTATGGGTGAACGGCAAGTACGCCGGATTCTCTGAGGGTGCGAACACTGACGCCGAGTTCGACGTGACGGCACTCGTGCGCAAGGGCGAGAACAACGTATCGGTGCGCGTGTACCGCTGGTCGGATGGTTCGTATCTTGAGGGTCAGGACATGTGGCACCTCGCCGGCATCCACCGCGACGTGTATCTCATGGCTACTCCGAAGGTGGCTGTAAGCGACCACTACATAACATCGCAGCTCGGCAAGGGCTACACCGCAGGCTCTATGAACGTGGAGCTGACAGTAAACAACTCGCTAAAGCAGAGCGCAAGCAAGACGCTCGAAGTGGAGCTGCTCGACCCCACAGGGCAGCTCGTTGCAAAGAAGCAGCAGGCTGTGGAGCTGACAGCAAAGGATGCGCAGAAGACTGTTTCTATAGACTTCGAGGGTCTGACGGACCTGAAGCTCTGGTCGTCTGAGCACCCGTGGCTCTACACCGTCATCGTACGCCAGCTGAACAACGGCAGCGAGGAGATGGTGTTCTCTACGAAGTACGGCTTCCGCGCCGTGGAGAAGAAGGGCAACCTCATCTACGTTAACGGCAAGCGTGTATACTTCAAGGGTGTGAACACGCAGGATATCCATCCGCTCTTTGGTCACGCCATCGACGTGAAGACGATGCTGCGCGACGTGGAGCTGATGAAGAAGGCCAACGTAAACACCGTGCGCACATCGCACTATCCGCGCCAGGCGAAGATGTACGCCATGTTCGACTACTACGGACTCTACTGCATGAACGAGGCTGACGTGGAGTGTCACGGCAACCAGAGCATCTCTAACATACCGTCGTGGGAGGCTGCATACGTAGACCGCACGGCACGCATGGTGCTGCGCGACCGCAACCACCCGAGCGTGGTGTTCTGGTCGCTCGGCAACGAGTCGGGCGGCGGCTGCAACTTCCAGGCTACATACGACTGCGTGAAGCGCCTGCTGCCGCGTCGCGACGCATGGGTTCACTACGAGGGCTACAACCACGGCGAGAAGTATTCCGACTTCGGTTCGGACATGTACCCTGTGGTGAGCAAGGTGGTTGAGCAGCGCGACGGACTGAACAACAAGCCTTACTTCATCTGCGAGTATGCTCACGCTATGGGTCAGGCTGTAGGCAACCTGCAGGAATACTGGGACGTGATAGAGAACAGCAAGGGCATCGTGGGCGGCTGCATCTGGGACTGGGTAGACCAGGGCATCTACGACACACGCCGCATCAAGGCTGGCGAACCGCTGAAGGATCCGAAGACAGGCATTCCTTACTACACTTCGGGCTACGACTATACAAAGATGAACCGCGGCGACTATGGTTTCCAGGGCGACTTCATGAGCAACGGCATCATCACTCCGGGACGCGAGTGGACGGCTAAGCTCGACGAGGTGAAGTACGTGTATCGCGATGTCGACTTCGTGTCGTTCGCCAATCACAAGCTCACGCTGAAGAACAAGTTCGCCTTCACCGACCTGAGCGACTACCAGCTCGTATGGAGCATCAGCGGACGCGGCGAGGGAGAGAGCAACTTGGCTCACGGCGCAGTGAAAGACCTGCAGTGCAAGCCGGGCGAAACATGCGTAGTAGAAATTCCGTACGACGTGAACGTTCCGGCAGACAAGGAGATTATCATCACCTTCAAGCTCAAAGTTAAAGACAAGACCGCATGGGCAAACCGCGCTCATGTGATTGCAGCACAGCAGTTCCGCCTCACACCCGACGTTGCAGCCAACTGCCCGTCGGTAGCCGATCCGACATACGTGCAGCAGAACCACATCGCTCTGCCTGCAATTAGCGAGAAGGGCAAGCTGAAGATGAAGGGCAACAGCGTTGAGGGCAAGAACTTCAGCATCAAGTTCGACACTGACGGCACCATCGCCGAGTGGACTTACGAGGGCAAACAGATTGTCATGCCGTCAGCAGGCCCCGACTTCAACGGCTTCCGCCGCATCGCCAACGACAACATCTCGCTCGGCGCAACGGGTGGCGTAGCCGAGAACGAGAACAAGGAGGAGGGCGCGCTCACTGGTCAGAAGACGCTCGTGAAGGCTCCGAAGAAGCAGGGCAACAACGTGATCGTTGAGACTGCCGTGTCGAACGGCAAGGACACCCACCACATACTCTACACCATCTACCCGAACGGCGAGGTGGACATGCGCGTAGCGTTCAACAACTCGTCGGAGGAGACACGCCGCGTGGGCATCACAATGCAGTTCGCACCGGGCTTCGAGGGCGTGCTCTACTACGCTAAGGGTCCGCACTCCAACTATATCGACCGCCAGCGCGGTTCGATGCTCGGCTGGTACCGCACGTCGGTAGACAAGATGTTCGAGGAGCTGTCGACTCCGCAGACCATGGGCGACCGTCAGGGCCTGCGCGAACTGACGCTCAGAGACAACGGCAAGGGCTTGCAGCTGAACATGAAGGTGGAGGGTCAGCTCGCCTTCTCGCTCTCTCACTACGACGACCAGCAGTTCAACTACGACGTGTTCTACGGTGGCAAGCACCCGTACGACCTGACACGCAGCGAGCAGGTGTTCGCTCACTTCGACTTCTGGCAGCGTGGCATCGGCAACCACTCTTGCGGTGGCGACTCTTGTCTGCCGCAGTTCAAGACTCCTACTGGCGAGCACGTGGTGACAATGCGCTTCACTCCGCAGACTTTCAACCCGAAAGCACGCTTCAGCGCTGACATCGTGAAGAACATCAAACCGATGGGAATTAAATAACAGCATCTTTACGCTCGTTTTTTTACGACGGATTAAAGCGGATTTAACGGATTCGTTGTTAAATACGTTGCTAATCGTAGCGGAGGTCTCCGGCCTCCGCAACACTAAGTCGGCATTTGCACTAAACAAACAGCGGATTAAACGGATTTTTATTGATTGAGCAATAAAGTCCGTTTAGTCCGCTTTTTCGTGTTCTGAACACACCAGTTTCTCACTATATTAAACGACACGAAAACAAAGCTAATTCGGTATTCCTCAGGGGGTGCACTTGTCTCAAGTGCACCAACACAGCAAACCGTAAATCAACATAGCAAGGAGGTGTGTGTCAAAACTATAGAATTGTGATGAATGGCCAACTGTAGGAGACTACGGCATTAGAACTGTTTGCTATTCAATTTGCCAAATATTTTAGTTTTGACACACCCCCCCCCTTTGAGGATGGGCACGCAACTTTTTGGTTCCGCGTTCGGTTTCTATAGAATGAGTTTTCGCGGAAGTTTTCTTGTATTATATTTGCGAGTAAAAGTAAAGGAATAAAAAGGTAAAAAAGTAAAAAAACGTAGAAAATAACATGTTTCTTTACAACAGACTCACTTACTGAAAATATAGAAAGCCCTAAACATCTGAATTCCGTGGGAGCACACCCATAGGGTGCAGCTGTCTCAGCTGCACCAACCGAACAGATGGTACGCCTCTCGGCTGGTGCAATTCTTGATCGGTTGGTGCACTTGAGACAAGTGCACCCCCTAAAGAATTCTATGAGAAAGCAACCAACAATCTACGCTTTCTCCGTGGTATCCTCTGGCGCACGGAACAGCGAGAAGTTGACGCTGCCGTAGGCGCGGTGCTCTATGAAGCCCGGCACATCAGAGAAGTCGTTGTGCTTGCCGTGCTCGAAGACGAGCAGACCGCCGGGGCGCAGCATTCCCTTGCCCAGGATGAGCTGCGGTATGGTAGGCAGCGTAGGCAGAGCGTAAGGCGGGTCGGCGAAGATGAGGTCGTACTGCTGCTTGCACGACTTGATGAAGCGGAACACGTCGCCACGGATGAGGATGTTGTCCTTCGTGCCGAGCTTCGTCATGCACTCGCGGATGAACGACGCATGGTCGCGGTCCATCTCCACGCTCACAACCGGAGCGCAGCCGCGCGAGAGCAGTTCGAGCGAGATGCTGCCCGTACCAGCGAAGAGGTCGAGCGCCTGTGCGCCATCCATGTCTACGTAGCCGTTAATCACGTTGAAGATATTCTCTTTGGCGAAGTCAGTTGTAGGACGTGCCTTGAACGAGCGCGGAATATCGAAGTGGCGCCCTTTATATTTTCCTGTTATTATACGCATAATATGATGTTGAGATGGTGAGGTGGTGAGATGGTGAGGTGGTGAGATGTGTGGTGAGATGTGTGGTGAGATGTGTGGTGAGATGGTGAGGTGAGGTGATGGTGTAATGGTGAGGTGGTGTTATGTTGACATTTGCATTGCAAATCTCAACATCTCAACACAACAACATAACAACACAACTCCTCAACACCTCAACATCACAACTCATTTACATTCTTTACAAACTGCCCGAGCTTTGTCTTCAACGTCTCGGGCTCCTCGGCGTTGCCTGTGATGACGAGAATGTCGGTGGGTCGCATGGCGAGCTGCTGCCACACGCTCATGATGTAGAACACGGCGTCCTGCGTGTCATCGGCATGGAACGAGTTACAGAAGCGCAGGCGGTGCTTGCGGAAGGCGATGATGTTGAGGTCCTTGCCGCGGAACACGCAGAAGAGCTTCTCCTGGAAACCGCCGTACGCACGCTGGTTCAGGTCGGCGAGCGTAGAGGCGATGCGCGGCTCGAAGCACACGTAGCGGAAATTCTCGTTGAGCACGAAGTGGAGGTCCTTGTTCACGGCGAACGCCACCACCACGCCCAGCGCGTCGAGCGGCGACGTCTGCACCTCGTCGGCTGCCGCGAGGCAGAACGCGTTGCGGTAGAGCAGTGTGGCGCTTCCCGCGCTGTACTCGTCCTCGGGGATGAGCATCACGGGCGTGTCGACCACCACCGTCACACGGTCGTACTGGCGCGGATGGCGCAGCAGAGCGCACGAGGCGAGAGCCTGTCGCAGGTTGGCAGCCACGGCGATGCCCGAATTCAGGGCGTACGTCTCGCGGTCGTTGCCGCCGTCGGCAGAGTCGGTCTGCAGCGTCATCATCGTGTTGTCTATCGTGATGATAAGTTTCATGTTTTTATACTGATATGTTTGCACAAAGTTACTGAAAAAGTTTGGGTTATGCGAAAAAAACAGCGTTCCAATGCCGTTCTATAGTCAAATTTCTGTAATTTTGTAGAATTGAAAAGACAAAAACCACAACGCTTATGCAATCATACAAGACCGACGTAGCAGTACTCATACTCTTCTTCAACCGTCCCGACCACCTCGGCAAGGTGTTCGACGAAGTGCGCAAGGCGCGTCCATCAAAGTTGTTCCTCTATCAGGACGGACCGCGCGGCGAGCGCGACCTGCCAGGCATAGAGGCATGCCGACGCATAGTAGAGAACATCGACTGGGAGTGCGACGTGCAGCGCCTCTATCAGGAGCGCAACTACGGCTGCGACCCCTCGGAGTACATCTCGCAGAAGTGGGCATTCTCGTTCGTCGACAAGTGCATAGTGCTTGAGGATGACGACGTTCCATCGCAGTCGTTCTTCACCTTCTGCAAGGAGATGCTCGACCGCTACGAGAACGACGAGCGCATCTGGATGATTGCGGGCTTCAACCCCGAGGAGCAGCTGTCCGACTACCCCTACGACTATCTCTTCACCTCCGTGTTCTCTATCTGGGGATGGGCGTCGTGGCGCCGCGTCATCGACAAGTGGGAGCCCGGATACCCGTTCCTCGACGACCGCACGTCGATGCGACAACTCAGGAAGATAATGCGCCAGCGACGCTACTGCGAGGACACACTGCGCGCATGCTACGACCACCGCGCGTCGGGCAAGGAATACTACGAGACGATATTCTGGGCGTCGATGGTAATGAACTCCGGACTCGCCATCATGCCCTCGCACAACCTTATCAATAACCTTGGAGCCACCGACGGGTCGACTCACTATACCGGCTCGCTGCAGACCATGCCGCGCCGACTGCGCCGACTGTTCACCATGAAGCGCTTCGAACTGGAGGGCGAACTGAAGCACCCGCCGTACGTGATAGAGGACGTCGACTTCAAGGAGCAAGTGTACCGCACGTACGCCTACGGCCACCCGTGGATAAAGTTCGGACGCTCTTTGGAGGAGCTCGTGCTCAATATACGTTACGGCAACTTCACGCATATATGGCGTTCGATAGGCAACCGCATACGCAAAATATTCGGCAAAGACAGCCATTGGTAAGCCATGAGAAGCAAAAAACTTAATAATCTCACAATAATATTAATAAACAAACGTTATACATACGTGTTAAAACGCGGATACATAATAATAACGATGATATTGTCGCTTGTCTCGATGAAGAGCCAAGCGCAGTACGACGTATCATTCAGCCACTACTTCGACATGGAACCTTCGTTCAATGCCGCAGCCGTGGGCAAGTCGCCGAAGCTGAACATCGCGGCGGCCTACGCCATGCAAATGGCTGGATTCAAGCGCAACCCTAACACAATGTACGCCGGAGCCGACGCACAGTTCCTGCTCATGAAGCAGTTTCACGGCGCAGGCGTGCAGTTCATGAACGACCAGATAGGTCTGTTCAGCCACAAACGACTCGCCCTGCAGTATGCGTTCAAGTTCAAGCTGTTCGGCGGACAACTGTCGACAGGCATCTCAGCCGGACTGCTCAGCGAGAGTTTCGACGGAACAAAAGTGGATCTTGAGGAATCAAACGACCCCGCATTCTCATCATCAAAAGTGGACGGCAACTCAGTAGACCTTGCCGCCGGACTCTACTACTCGCACCGCAATTGGTACGTAGGCGTCTCGGCGCAGCATCTCAACTCGCCCTGCGTGAAACTCGGCGAAACCAACGAGCTGCAGGTAGACGCCACCTACTATCTCACCGGCGGCGCAACCATCCGTCTGCGCAACCCGTTCCTCACCATCCTACCCTCGTTTCTCGTGCGCAGCGACCTCTCGGGCTATCGCGGCGACATCACCGGACGCCTCGTCTACACCAACGAGAAGAAGATGATGTACGCCGGCGTAAGCTACGCCCCTACGATATCTACGACGGTGCTCATCGGAGGCAAGTTCCACGGCATCGTCCTCGGCTACTCCTACGAGATATACACCTCTGCCATCAATCCTGGCAACGGAAGCCACGAGATATTCATCGGCTACCAGATGGACCTCAACCTACAGAAGAAGGGCCGCAACATGCACAAGAGCGTGAGAGTGCTGTGATGAGAGGGTGTTGTGGTGTTGAGATGGTGGTGTGTTGAGATTTCCCTAGTTCTCCTAGAACGCCTAGCTCCCTAGAACACCTAGTCAGCCCAGATCTCCTAGAAAGCCCAGCTCTTCTAGAAAGCCTAGCCCCTCCCCCCCAAAAAAAGAAAACAAAAAAACAACAATAGATGAAAACAACAAAAAGCATATTACTATTAAGTATCATGGCACTCACCATGACACTCACCGGCTGCTTCGGCAGCAAAGCTGCCTCGTCGGCAGGACGCGGCGGCGAAGTGGTGGGCGTGAGCGGACGCTCGTTCGCCGAGCCCGCACCATACGGCATGGTGCGCGTAGGACGCGGCTATCTGCGTATGGGCCTCGAAAGCCAGGACAGCCTGTGGGGCAAGCAGACACCCGTGAAGGACATCTCTGTAGACGGCTTCTGGATGGACGAAACAGAAGTAACCAACTCCAAGTACAAGCAGTTCGTGGTGTGGGTGCGCGACAGCATCATACGCACACGACTCGCCGACCCGCAGTATGGCGGCGACGAGACATACATGATAACCGAGGACAAGAACGGCGACCCCGTCACTCCGCATCTCAACTGGAAGAAGCAGCTGCCGCGCAAGCCTAACGAGGACGAGCTGCGCGCCATCGAGAGCGTGTACACACGCAACCCTATCACCGGCGAGAAAATGCTCGACTACCGTCAGATGAACTACCGCTACGAGGTGTACGACTACACGGCTGCAGCGCTGCGCCGCAACCGACTCAACCCCGAGGAGCGCAACCTCAACACAGACATCGCCGTAAACCCCGACGAGGTGGTGATGATATCGAAGGACACGGCGTACATCGACGACGAAGGACGCATCGTACGCGAGACAATAAACCGTCCGTTGAGCGGTCCGTGGGACTTCCTCAACACATATATAGTTAATGTATACCCCGACACAACATGCTGGGTGAACGACTTCCGCAACGCAGAGAACGAGACATACCTGCGCAACTACTTCTCTAACCCGGCATACAACGACTACCCAGTAGTGGGCGTCACATGGGAGCAGGCCAACGCCTTCTGCGCATGGCGCACCGACTATCTGCTGAAAGGTCTCGGCCCCGAAGCACGCTACGTGCAGCGCTACCGCCTGCCGACAGAGGCAGAATGGGAGTACGCGGCACGCGGAAAGAGCGGCACCGAGTTCCCGTGGGAGGACAAGAGCGTGAAGAGCGGCGACGGATGCTTCTTCGCCAACTTCAAGCCCGACCGAGGCAACTACACCAAGGACGGCAACCTCATCACATCGAAGGTGGCTATTTACGGCTCCAATAGCAACGGACTCTACGACATGGCGGGCAACGTGGCAGAATGGACAAGCACCGTATACACCGAAGCGGGTGTAGAGGCGATGAATGACCTCAACCCTACACTGCAGTACAATGCGGCGAAGGAAGACCCCTACCGACTCAAGAAGAAGAGCGTGCGCGGAGGTTCGTGGAAAGACCCCGAATCGTTCATACGCTCGGCATGGCGCACATGGGAATTTCAGAACCAGCCACGCTGCTACATCGGATTCCGCTGCGTACGCAGCTTGGCTAACACATCAAGCGGCAAGGTAAAAGCAAAAGGAAAAAAGAAATAAATAAAAAGCTATGACTATTTACAGCAAATTCAACATAGTCTACCACTTGCAGAAGTGGATGGACAGTGTCCCCGGACAGACATTCCTCAACTACGCATACAGCTGGGGTGCATCAGTCGTAATTCTTGGTACGCTCTTTAAGCTCACCCACCTGCCGGGTGCCAATATCATGCTTTTCGCTGGTATGGGCACCGAGGTGTTCGTGTTCTTCATCTCGGCGTTCGACCGTCCGTTCGACAAGACGCAGGAAGGCAGAGACCTCCCAACTCACATCGACGAGGAGGAGATAGACCGTGAGGAGGCTGAAGCAGAGGCTGCATACAACGCCGGCGTGCAAGGCAGCGTAATCATCGGCGGCGGCGCAGCAGGCCCTGGCGCAGGAGTTGCAGGATCTGGCGCTGGCGTAAGCGGCGGTGGCACTATTATAATAGGTGGCGGTGCAGCAAGCGCAGCCGCTTCAGCAACAGCACCTGCTTCTGAAGGCGCAGCACAGACTGTTGCCGGCGGTACGCAAACTGTTGCCGGCGGAACACAGACTGTTGTTTCGCCCGAAGCAGCACAGACAGCAGCCGCAGCAGCCGAACTGGCAGCCAACCACGAGGTGGCTATGCAGCTGGCAGATGCGCAGGCAAACTATCTCGACGAGCTCAAGCGCCTCACAGAGACCCTACAGAAGGTGTCAGACCAGAGCGTGCGTCTCACCCGAGACAGCGAGGAGATGGAGAATCTCAACCGCACACTCACCGGCATCTGCAAGATATACGAGATGCAGCTCAAGGGCGCAAGCCAGCAAATCGGCACTATCGACCAGATCAACGAGCAGAGCAAGCGCATGGCAGAGCAGATAGAGCAGCTTAACGGCATCTATGCACGCATGATTGAGGCAATGACCGTCAACATGAACTTAAAAGTAAAAGAGTAAAAACCCTAAGAATGGCAATAAAGAAAAAACATATCTCCCCACGCCAGAAGATGATCAACCTCATGTATGTGGTGTTGATGGCGATGCTTGCCCTGAACATTTCTTCGGAAGTGCTCAACGGCTTCTCTATCGTGGAGGAGAGTCTGAACCGTACCACTGCCAACTCCTCGAAGGAGAACGAGGTGCTCTACGGCAACTTCGCCGAGCAGATGAAGAAGAACCCGCAGAAGGTGAAGGAGTGGTTCGAGAAAGCTACGGCTGTGAAGCGCATGAGCGACTCGCTCTACAACTTCGCGCAGGCGCTGAAAGTGCAGATTGTGCGCGAGGCAGACGGCAAGGACGGCAATATCTACAATATTAAAAGCAAGGATAACCTCGAAGCGGCAAGCCATGTGATGCTCGCTCCAGGCACCGGTCAGGGCAAGAAACTCTACGACGCCATCAACAACTTCCGCGAGCGCATCCTGAAGATGGTTCCCGACCAGCACCAGCGCGACATCATCGAAAGCAATCTCACGACAAAGGTGCCGAAGAACGCAAACACGCTCGGCAAGAACTGGCAGGAGTACATGTTTGAGGACATGCCTGTGGCAGGTGCCGTGACGCTGCTCTCGAAGTTGCAGAGCGACGTGCGCTACGCTGAAGGCGAAGTGCTGCACACGCTCGTTGCGAACATCGACATGAAGGACATCCGCGTGAACAAGCTCTCGGCGTTCGTAATACCCGAGTCGAAGACCGTCATCAGCGGCGACCAGTTCTCGGCGCAGATCGTAATGGCAGCTGTCGACACCACGCAGCAGCCGGAGATATACGTAGGCGGACAGCGCATCACCAACGGACTCTACCGCTTCACGGCAGGCGCTGTAGGCGAGCATCAGTTCGGCGGATACATCACAATGCGCGACGGAGCAGGCAACGTGATACGCCGCGACTTCACACAGAAATACACCGTCGTAGCACCGAGCGCCACCGTATCGGCAGACCTCATGAACGTGCTCTACGCAGGCTACGACAACCCGATAAGCGTCAGCATACCTGGCGTGCCTCTCAACGCTGTGTCGGCTTCAATGTCCGGCGGTTCGTTCCGCTCTATCGGCATGGGCAAGTACATTGCGCGTCCGTCGGCAGTGGGCAGAGACGTCACTATCTCAGTCGCATCCAACGCCAACGGCAAGTCGCGCCAGATGGGCAAGTTCACATTCCATGTGCGCAAGCTCCCCGACCCGGCAGCATACATGCAGATCGGCACCGACCGCTTCCGTGGCGGCGGACTCGCCAAGGCTTCTATCATGAGCGCTCCGGGCATCAAGGCAGCCATCGACGACGGCATCCTCGACATCCAGTTCAAGGTTGTGAGCTTCGAGACCGTGTTCTTCGACAACATGGGCAACGCTGTGCCGATGGCTTCGGCTGGCGGCAACTTCTCTGAGCGCCAGCGCGACACCTTCCGCAAGCTCTCAAGAGGCAAGCGCTTCTACATCTCGCGCATCACAGCGGTTGGCCCCGACGGCATCACACGCAAGTTGAACGGGTCTATGGAGGTTATCGTGAAATAAAACAGGGCTTCCTATCCCCCTAGATATCCTAGAAACCCTAGAAAACAAAAAACAAAACAATGAATAAATTCTTAGCAATACTCCTCGCCGCCCTCTTCTGTGCCGATGTAGCTTCGGCACAGCCTGCGGCACGTCGCCGCGAGCAGGCGCAGCAGCGACAGCAGAAAGACCAGGGACTGAGCGTGCGCGCCCAGATATCGTTCCCAACGCAGAAAGCGATGGACGAGGACGTGACATGGCGACGCGACATATACCGCGAGATAGACCTCACGGAGGACGCCAACGCCGGACTCTACTATCCGGTGGAGCCGGTAGGTTCGCAGATGAACCTCTTCACGTATATCTTCAAGCTCGTGATGAAGCGTTCTATCACCGCCTACGAATATCGTCTGGACGGCAATGAGGTGTTCGACGACGCAGCGAAGGTGAACCTAAAGTCGCTGCTCGACAACTATCACATCTTCTACGAGCGCACCGACCGCGGCATACGCATCGACGACAGCGACATCCCGTCGCGCGAAGTGACAGCCTACTACGTGAAGGAGGCTACATACTTCGACGACCGCAACTCGGCGTTCCACACAAAGGTGCTGGCGCTCTGCCCTATCCTCAAGCGCGAAGACGACTTCGGCGACGCTGCCACAAGCTATCCGCTCTTCTGGGTGAAGTACGACGACCTTGCTCCGTTCCTCACGAAGCAGACCATCATGACAAGCAACCTCAACAACGCTGCTACAATGTCGATGGACGACTACTTCACGAAGAACATGTACAAGGGCAAGATATACAAGACCACGAACATGCTCGGCAAGACGCTCGCGCAATACTGCCCCACCGATTCGGCTATGAAGAAGGAGCAGAAGCGCATCGAGAAGGAGCTTACCGACTTTGAGCAGCACGTATGGGGTGCGGGCGAACCGAAGGACTCGCTCGACAGCATCGCCAAGGCCAACAAGGATGTCAAGCCCGTCAAGAAGGGTCGCCGCGCATCGTCTTCGACTTCCGTGCGCAACAAGACCGTAAAGTCCAAGACCCGCTCCACCTCTTCGCGTTCGTCATCCTCGGCAGCGCGTGTCACCGTGCGTCGTCAGCGTCACTGATTGTAGCCAGCACTTGTTATTGGACGAAGAAGGACTTTCGTCCCTCTCTGCTCCGATAATGATAGCCACGCCATCTATTTGTGCGCAATTGGAACGTGATTAAATATCATCCCGATTGCAGTCACTACGGAAACGGTATATATAATAAGGTGTAAGCCCCAGGCGCATAAAACGGCAGAACAGATGACTGCCGAAGATAGGGAAGTGATAGGTTCGCGCCGCAAGGGATATTCCTTTCGTGATGTGGCGAAACAGGGTTGTACGTACAGTGCAGCGAGCGAAGCGATTACTACACGGGCAATTACCGCAATAGACTTGACTTTCTTTTCAAAGTAAAGGTTTTGTGATAGTCGTTTAAGGGGTAAAAGCTATGCTTGCACTATTAAGCACTACGTTTGAGATCACAAATTGTGATTTTGAAGATATGACAGATATAAAAGAAAAGATAGAGGACGGCGAACTGGTCACAAATTGTGACCAGATGGTTGTCGTGGATAATATAGAGTCTCTAATAAAGGTGATTAGAGGACAACAGGTTATGCTTGACAAAGATATAGCAATGC
>OMCE01000796.1_pt1 | contig 14567 bp, 19 predicted proteins | sample 1644981 | NCBI WGS metagenome assembly OMCE01 (sample SAMEA103958151, study PRJEB25191) | human gut metagenome | reverse complement strand
TTTCTCTGTTTTGACCAAAAATTTATGTACCCTAAACGGGGTGCTGAATAGTTACTTTTCTTTTTAATATTTGCTATTACTTTTTGACCTATGTTCTTTATTCCAAGCGATTTTCCAGTTGCACCTTCACCACTCCAATGAACCTTTTCCCTTTCCTTGTCTTCCATCGGAATCTTTCTGACCGATAAGTCAACCGAAACTTCCTCTCTTCCCTGAAGAAAACACTCCAACTCCTTTTTTATATTAATGTCTTTGAATCTTCCATGTATCTTCTGATTCTCATGCGAAATGGAAATCTCATATGGCTGTTCATATAGCTTTTTTAAGTCACGGTTGTCAATATCCCCCACAACGTTTCCATCCGACAACGTGATAATGCGATCTCCATACTTTTCGGCAGCAACTGCATCATGCGAAATTAAAATAACAAGACAATTTTTTGAAATTTTGTTAAACAAGTTCAAAATATTCTCTGTATTCTTTTGGTCAAGATTTCCCGTAGCCTCATCTGCCAGCAATACCTTCGGCTTTTTAATAATAGCTCTGGCGATAGCAATTCTCTGTCTCTGTCCTGCGCTTAAATCACACACCTTGCGATCTTCATATCCCTGCAAGCCCACATAAACAAGAATATCCTCTATTCTTTTAGCATATTCCGCTTCTGGTATTTTCTGAATTTTGAGCGGTATCAACAGATTATCTCTTACTGAAATATCCTCAATCAAATTGTAATTCTGAAAGACAATTCCAATCTGGGTATTTCTGTACCAGCTCCATTTATTTTCATCGGCTATCTGCATTTCCTGAGCATCATAATAAACTTTTCCACTCGTAGAATGATCCAGACCCGAAATAATATTCATTAACGTAGTTTTACCACTACCACTAATTCCATTAATGAATACAAAACCTTTCTTATCAAACCCCAAAGTCACATCGCTTAATGCTACTTTTTTCTCTTTGTCACTTTGATATACTTTGCATATATGTTCGACTTTAATCATTTTTTCCCTCGTTGGACTTAATACATTCGACAACACATTAATGCTCATATCTTCCTCATCAACATTAATATCCTCTTTATACTTTTGAAACATTTTCAATTTATCTGTTCCAATATAAAAGAAATTAAAGTTCTTTTTCTTCTCTAAGACTTTTCATTTGATTCAATACACTTTTTTATTTCATCCAAAATATCCTGATATAGTAAATTTGGATTTTTATCCAAATAGTTATTTGTATATTGTGTCCAAAAGCCATAGTAGTCTAACCGATCACCATACATAACCACCCGGCCTATACTCAGATCCCCATCCTCAAAGTCCAGATCTTTGTTATATTTTTTAAATAATGTCAGTTTTTCCTTCCCAATATAAAAGTAATTGAAATTCTTGTACTTATCTGTTAATTCCATAAGATCTTTTACATCTTCATCTGTAAGTTTTATTTTTCCGCTTAAGTCATTTATAACAAGATATACATAATCTGCATCTAATTCCTCATTCCCCAGGTTTAAATCGTTTAATTTTTTATATTTAAATTCTTCTGGGAAATTAATGTTATCTCCATACAAATACATTTTAAAATCTACTTCATTATTCAGATACGAAATTTCTTCGCTATAATCATTTTCGTTTTCCGGTGTATAAGATTGAATTATCCGTGAAACGGAAAATCCTATTAAAACAATAGCCATTACTGCTATTATTATCCCTACTATTTTTTTCATTCTTGACCCCTTTCTACATTTTACTTTTCAAACTTAAATGTGTATTTACGCTTTGCCTTATTTTTCATTACATAGTCCATATATACATAGCTAGGACTGCGTTTTTTGTTTTCTGCTGCTCCGAACCTCGCCTCATAATTTACAACAAAAGTAATATCTTCTTTTTTACTTGTTATTTCTGCCATTCCCATTTGTACAGACTCGTTTGCTAAATATTTATTACTTCCAAATATATTAGGAATATGTGGTTTATAATCATATACAACTTGATATAACTTTTGAGGTGTATTACACCTTTGATGTAATGTCTAATTCCTTTGTTTTCACCTCATATGATGCTGAAACTGAAGGTCCATCTTTCCCTACCCCTATTCCGATATTAATACTATCAGTATTAGGATCATTTTGAGGCTTATAATCATTTAAAGAAGGTAATGTAGTTTTAAGGGACATGTACTCACTCATTCCATAACCTTTTTGGTTTAAATAATTTAACTTGACCTTTTTGGAATTTGGTGTCATAACCTCTTTAAACATAATCAAATAATCATTAGAATTTTTTGCTCTTGCAATTCCTGTTAAATAAGATAAAGTACCTAATTTTCCTCCTTCTTTAGAACATACCTCTATTTTTTCATATTTTGACCACTTTACATCAAATTCTTTTGTGTCATAAGTAAATCCATTCTTTGTTTTTGCTTCTATGGTTACAGGCTCTTTAAGTACTCCCATAAAAATGAACAAAATCATAGCAAAACAAAATGCAATTTTTTTCTTTTTCATAACTACCCATTCTCCTTAATTTTTTATCCTATAGCAAAAAAAGACTGCAAAAGTTTTCCTTTTGCAGCCGATCTGTCATACGCATCTCTTTGGTTTAGACTCTAGCTTTGCGTCCTCACATTTCTGTAAGTTTGCCAATAATATCTTAATTTTTGCCCTGTTCATCTATTTTAATAAATTGTTTTTTTATTTACAATGAAAACTTCACCAACGACATAATTTTTACACCAACGACAATCTCCTTTATTTATTTCTTTCATACTTTAGACCTTACTTCCATTGCATATACTCTTCATACTTTCTGGTTACTGCATTCCGGTATACTCTTCCTATCGGAATACGCTCCTGGATTCCCTCCATATGCAAATCGCTATCTATAAACATGACTTTTGAAAAGTTCACCACATACGATTTATGTACACGCACAAACAAATACGGTTGCAGTTTTTGCTCTAATTCTCCCAGCCTTCTGGATATCAGCATCTTCTGCTTACCATTTTTGGTATTTACATGAACTCTTGTATAACTTCCTGCCCCTTCAAAGTACAAGATTTCTTTCACCCTTACATCCTGTTTTCCTATATCACTTTGTAATTGCAGCTTTAGATTCCCCTGTTTTGCAACCCATACCTCTGTAATCATTTTCTCAATGTCCGATTTCTTCACCGGTTTCTGTAAAAATCCAATTGTTTTATGTGAAAATGCCTGTAACACGAACGTAAGACTTGTTGCATAAAAAATGATTTTCCAGATGCGATCATTTTTCTTTACATAATCCATCAACTCATCTCCGTTTGCCCCATTCATTTCAATATCCAGAAACAAAACATCTATCCTCGGATTATCCCTGTTTTCACAATAATGTATAACTGCATCTCCATCCGAAAAATTATGATACATAATCTCTATCTCATGATTTCTGCAAATAGATGTGCAAATTGTTTGTATTCTCCCTGCATCATTATCTTTATCGCATATTCCTATAATAAACATGTTTATCTGCCAGTTTCTCCTTTGCTTATGTTATGTATAGTATTATGCCTCTCGTTACTTCTTCCCCTGTATATAACATATTAGTCAATTATAAAGTTTTACTGTTTTGATGTAAATGGTTATTTCGTCCCATATGCCCATGACAAAATTTTTCCATAACCGCTAAAATTAGGACTTTCGTACAATTGACTTGCCTACCCAAATTCTCTATCATTTATTATTGAGTTTATAATGTATATTATATAAATTGGAGAAAACAAATGAATATGGAAAATTTCAAAAGATATCTGGTAAATGTACAAAAATCATTTACCGGTGTATTTGTAACTATTTATATACTATGTGCTCTCTGCATTGGTTTCGGTGTTATAAAATGTCTTCCTGCCTATTCCGATTATGATGGTAACAAAGAAGGCTTTGCCAAGACCAAAATCTTATGCGTAGATGAGCCATTTGCCAAATGGGTAGGTGACAAGTACAAGAATACGCAGTTTCAGCTCGCCGTCGGCGAAGATAGCAACATGTATGTTGTCGGTTTGAATCCTAAGAATGATTTTCCTGTATTATCCAGCGATTTTATATCAGAAGAACTTGCTTCTTACAAACCAGTGGAGATCAAAGGAAAAAGCGAGACCTTACCGGCTGAAGCCAAAACCTATTTACTGGAAACCTATGGTTTAACAAGCACAGATGTGGATACCCTTTTGGGGTCCTGCTATTTGGATACCACCTATGATACTTTGTCGGCCGGATATCCATTTTTTGGAGTCGGCATCATTGTTGGTATCATTGCGCTCATGTTCCAGAGTGCTGTCAATCATCGCCAAAAGGCTGATATGCTCGAATCCAACGGACAGCTTCAGGCTATATACGAAGATTTTCAAACTGGTCCACAAACTTTATCCAAGTCCATGCGATTATTGATCTTACCGCATTATGCAATGGATTTTCTGGCAGAAAAGGAAGGTTTTCATGTGGTTCCATTGGATAATGTCATAAATGTCTATGAAACAAGTATGGTAAACGGACATCCGATAGATGGTTCCGGAATTGCTCTTGACACAGCAGATGGTCAGCAACATGTCATCGGCATTTCCAAAAAACATCCAAAAGATTTTGACAATATCATGAGCGTATTAAAAAATATAGCCGGAGGTACTCAATAATGTTTATTATATATGGTACGAGAACAGATTTAAAAACAGACGCAGAACTTCAGCCTATACAATGTGAGAATTGTGGGCATTTCGCTCCACAGATGCTTTTCCGAAAGATTTGGAGATTTACATTATTTCATATTCCAACATTTGGTTTCTGTCAGAAGCGAGGAACTATGTGCAAAAACTGTGGCAAGATTCATCCTCTTAAAAAAAGACAGTACAAAGAAATTCGCCGCAACATTGCCTAAGAACACAGCCCGCATAATCGCGGGCTGATTTTTTTATTTTTTTTGTAACGAAATCACATTTTTATGCATTAATCCATGTAACCAATCAAAATCCCACCAGAAAGGAGCCCGATCATGCAGGACATGGACGCCGTTTACCGCCAGCATTTTCAGATGGTTTACCAATATCTGATGTCATTGGTCCACAATCCGGACATTGCAGAAGAACTGGCCCAGGAAACGTTCTGTCAGGCAGTCAACAGTATAAATCGCTACGATGGAAGCTGTAAAATCACTACCTGGCTCTGTGCGATTGCCAAAAATCAATATTTGTCCTACCTGCGAAAGCACCCACTGCACGAGGATCTGACGGATGCCGAGGCACATATTACCCCTTCTCCATCCGCAGAGCAGGAAGTACTTTCTTCCATGGGAAAAATGAGTTAACCTGCGAAGTTGTACAGGATCTGTTGCCAAGTTATGTTGACCATCTCACAAGCGATATAACAAACACCGCAATTGTATCTCATGTAAAAAACTGCGAAGATTGCCGGCGAATTCTTGCTGCCATGCAGGCACCGGAATCACTTCCTGAAAAAGATCCGGTGGACGCATCCACCATAGATTTTTTGAAGAAAAACCGCAAAAAAAACCGGAACCGGATTCTGGCCTCGGTCTTAATGGTTGCTCTCTTGCTTTCCGGATTCTGGGGATGGAAAGTATACATTTCCCCACGTTCCATGACGGATACATCCACGATGAATTATTCTGTGACCGTGACAGATTCCAAAAAAATCCAGATTAAGGGATCTCTTACCGATCACTCACTTGGCGTATCTGGCATAAACTACACGGTCGATGCTGACAATCCCGGAATTGTCACAATCAATGTCCGGGCCAACCGTCTGTCTGCATCCAAAAACAACACTTTTTCCGATGAGACCACCCAAAAGCATAAGATTGAAAAAGTGTATGTCAACAACTGGATTGCATGGGAAAACGGTACTGCCATCCAGCCAAAGGCCGCACAGATTTATAACACCATTCACCCTTATATCGGAAGCATGTCTGACAACGGAAAAACCCTCACGGCGCTCGGAATCAATGATGTACTTCCGATTGCAACACACGAATTACAGACAACCAATGAGCCATATGGCTGGACAATGAATCTCGATGGATCTTTTAAGAAATCCCAACAGACAGAACTGGAAAGAACCATGAAAAACTATGCCATGGTTATTCTTGTCTGCACCGAAAATCTTGGCAGTGTGACATTTTCCTATTCGCTGGACGGTCAAAAAACAGATTTTACTTACACAAAAGAACAAGGCGAAGAGGACTTCCGTGGCACTTGTGCATACTTCCGCAATTCTGCCACCGAATTTCAGGCACTTCTTGCCAAAGCCGGTATTTTAAATACTGTCTATTCCTCCCTTTCCGAAGGAGGATACCGCCTGACCGAAGCAATTACGAAAGTCGCAGATGCTGAAATTACCGGAAGTGTCCGGAATGAAAAAGACACTTTTATCCAACAGTACAAAACATACCAGCCAATCAACAGCTAGTCTCCGGGTTCTGTTTATAAAAGTTTCTCTTCAGAAGACGAGGCACTTGCTTATATCGGATACGATAAATTAAAGCCTATAAAATTGCCGCAGACACCTGAACACGTCGAAGTCACTGCACTTGGTGATCGATCCGGCAATATTTGCTATATCTCTTTCCTTGAGAGTTATTCCTGCGAAAATGCCGATCTTTCTGTTTCTGCCTCTGCCGATATTTATACGGAACATAGCACAATTTCGGATTACGTTGATATTGATTATCCGTCCAATATGGATGATTCCAGCATTTACACTACAGAAGATTACACCAGCGCATCCGGCGAAACGTGGAAAATTATCACAACAACCAACGCATCCGATGACTCTTATGATTCCATAGATGCTTATCAGGTCAAAGACACCATTAGTTATCGCATTGGTGTCAGCTATCCAGGAGACCAGAAAAATAAGGCCAGAGCTACGCTTTTGGAACTTCTTAAATAAAGAGTAATGGGGAAGCTTATACCCAAAAAAGAAGCACTTCACGGTTATCCGCCGCGAAGTGCTTTATGTATGTCGATGGACACGATTCATTATACTGGATGACAAACTTTTGTGTACTGCTGTCGAATTTTGTTGCGTATAGTTCCATGATTTGGACATATACATAGAAATTTATTATTATGTCCTCACTATTTTCACTTTTTGGACATATACAATTTTTATCTTAATAAATGTCCTTGTTTTTTTCTTATATTGGACATATGTATCAAATTTCCATAATTTTGTTCCAATAAATATCTATTTACAGGACATTTTCAATCAATTATTCTGCATATGTCCTATCTTTCTGTTTTTTGTGGACATTACACTTCTGTTTTTCACATATGTCCATTTGTCTTCAAAATCAAGTTCCTGCTTTTTCCCATATTGATAACCTCCAACTTTGAACATCAACCCCATTAAAATTGCCTTCGGCAGGGCTGACACTATCCTTTAATTTTCCACCTTTAAAGCAGTCATTTATTGCTCTATTGCTTTATTCTCTTCATAGAATTTCATAATTAGCCTTTTACTTAAAAATATTATAGTTGCTAAAAATCGACATGTATTGTATAGTAAATACGTTAAATGGCAAATCAATAGCATATCGCTGAATTTTCCATGACAAATAAAATTGAATACATTGCATAACCGCTTCCCTTTTTATATAATGTAAGGGAGGATAATCATTGAATTACAGAAGAACAAAAAGCTGGTTAAAGTTTGTTCGCAGACTGAAGTTTCACAATCGGAAGTACAAGGACCGTTTATTTCAGAGAGTGTTTCAGGATAAACGGGATCTTTTGAACTTGTACAATGCGATCAACGGAACAAATCATCAGGATCCAGAGGAACTGGAGATTACAACGTTAGAGGATGTCATATTTATGTCGATGAAAAATGATAAATCATTTATGATTTCTTCGACGATGAATTTATAGGAACATCAATCGACGGTGAATCCGAATATGCCAATCCGGGGATTGCTCTATTTTGCACAATTGTATGATGAATACATTAAGCTGCACGATTTGAATATGTAAGGGCATAAGCTTATCAAGTTGCCGATGCCGCAGTATATTGTATTTTATAATGGCACAGAACAAATCCCAGATGATCACACGCTTGTGTTATCAGATGCTTTTGAAAGTGATCCGACTGCGAACGAGATGGAACCAGCATTGGAATGCAAAGCGCGGGTAATGAATGTCAACAGTGGACATAATGCGGAGCTGATGAATAAGTGCAAACGATTAATGCATTATTCATTGTTTATTGCAAGAATTCGGCAGAATACCAACAATGGAATGTCAGTTGAACAGGCAATTGATGAAACTATCACATATTGCATTGATCATGACATCCTCAAAGATGTTCTGCTGAAAAATCGAAGCGAGGTGCGTCATATGATTTTAACAGAGTTTGATGAAAAGAAATTTGCCAAGTCCATGTGGGAGGAAGGACACGAATCTGGTTACTTAGAATGTCGCGATTCAATTCTTAAGATCATGGATGAAATCAACAACGGAAATGATACCGTGGAAAAACTGGTTGCATTAGGATATGATGCAACACTTGCCCAAAAAGTATTGGAGAAAAAATAAACCGGAAACGATTATGCAATGTTGAATGGGAAAATTCATAAGAAACACGACTCCAAAAAGCTGTAAAGACAAATGCTTTACAGCTTTTCTTATATCATTCATCTTTTGTCATTACTTTCACCATCGTTTCTTTTATCATGGTTTTTCATTCTAAGTTCATTAATTCCCCAGGCAAAAAATGGAAATGCACCTGCAACCATAATAGAAATCAGTAAATAGATTACATCAATTTCTTTTTTTCCAATACAGAAGGCTACGAAAATACCAATCATGATCATCGCAACTCCACCAAAATGTTTTACATAGTATTTGCAAAACCCGTCTTCTCTCTCCACAATCCATTTGTCTTCAAAATCAAGTTCCTGTTTTTTTCCCATATTGATAACCTCCAACTTTGAACATCAACCCCATTAAAATTGCCTTCGGCCGGGCTGACACTATCCTTTAATTTTTCGCTTTTAAAGCAGCCATTAATTGCTCTTTTGCTTTATTCTCTTCATACATTGTAATGACTTCCTGGTCATATTTCATGTCGAACTTCACACGAATATTCCCCCGGTTTTCAATCATGCTTTCTGCAATATAATACAAATCCTCTCGTACCTTTTCAAATTTCTCTTCGGTGCTTTTCCAGATATTATAATCGAAAACATAATTACATGCCAAAACCATATTTCTATCATCGTCCCATTCTTCTTCTGAAGCATAATATGTTGGATACAAATAAGGAAAATCTCTCATAAGTTCACCCGGGCGATTAATATCTTCTAAATATAACAAGGATATTACCGTTTTTCCATTCGTGATTTCAAAAAGCATCTGATTCTGTTCATTCCATACTAATTTATATATGTAATTAATCATGCCTGTTTTTTCTCCCTTTGTATCAAATGGTTCCATCTTTTGTCAATAGTTTCTTTTAGCCCATTCGTTTCCATACCGTACATATTGTATAAATATTCTAGCAAATCAAATGGTTTCTGCTCCAATCGAAAATCCTCATAGTATTTACAAACATTTTTATCATAACAAATATTAAAATTTTCATCAGGAATTTCACTATCTTCCATGAATTTTTTGACAAATTCATTTAATTCGTTTCGTTTTTCTTTTGCTTTATTTCCCCATTTATATAAAAAACTATGATTTAAGACATATATTGCCGCCGAATGTTGACATTCACACTGCCACAAAAGCGCAATACCTTCTCCTTCATTCTGTATATAAAACAGTAAATTACCATCACAGTTCCACTCTAATTCATATATCCAATTCACCATATTTATTTCTTTACAATAATTTATAAAATTATCATATATTTCCTTTCCGTAACTCATAGTATTTTTATAATTGTATTCTTGATCCTTTTATATCATATCTGTATCCTGCAGATATGTCCCATGATTATACAACAGCTAACAATGCTGGTAAGCACTCTGGAGCACATATAAGAAATCCAACAACAATTACTACTATGGCTATTGCAACCAATAATTCGTTTGGCTTATCCAAATCTAAATCTTTTGCCTCTATTTTAGCCTTTGCCTTTTTCATTTTCTTTAATCCTTTTTTTTGTTTTTGATATTCTGGAGTATTGCGAGCCTTATCTCGAACTTTTTTAGGGATTTTTTTATCGTCTAATGTTTTGCCATGACTAGGTGTTCCATCAACATTTTCTACACCTTCAACAATTTTTTTCCCACTTTTTCCTTTTACATGTACGTGTGGTTTGGAATCTCCGCCATGTTCTGGTAAATCAACACGATACTTCCATCCTTTATACCCTAAGTCCTTCCACCCTCCACTGCTTCCTTTAAGAGTTATTACATCTCCTTTATCTGCTTGTTTGTTTTCACTTATCAAATTGTCATCATCTATTCGTTTTAACTCTTTTTGCAATTTTCTTGCAGTTTTATTTGATATTTCCCCATCCTTTTTCTTTTCTTGATTTGCCTGCTTAACAAGAATTTTAATATTTTCAATTGTTTGTTTTCTTGATTGTGCATAAGCTGTGCTTGAAGTATCTAATACTATTATACACATCAACATAAATATTAACAATTTTTTTAGTACCATTCTAGCCTGATCGTTTTTTTTCATAATTACTATTTCTCCTTTTCTTTTGCCTTTTATTAATTTCCTGTTTGATCCCCTTGTAAATATTTTATTCTCTCCTTTCTACAAAAGCCAAAGTATTTTTTAATAACACACAGCTCTTATTTTATCTATTTTAATAAATCAGACTATTATATTCAACAAAAACTTCACCAACGACCATATTTTTACACCATCGACATAAGAAAACCCATTTTACCAGTTTCCTGATAAAATGGGTTTTTCTATCTTGCTTACTTATGTCCAGCGACATTAATACGTATCAATGCCTTGTGGAGTGCATACTCTGCACGCTTCAAATCGAGATTCTGTGACTTCGCGGCAATTCGTTCTTCTGCACGCTCCTTCGCGGCTTCCGCACGATTGATGTCGATTTCATCCGGCCATTCGGCAAGCTCCGCAAGCAGCGTAACTTTCTCGCCGAGAATTTCTGCAAATCCTGCATGGACGGCTGCAACTTTCTGTTCATCACCGTTGTGTATGATCACAACACCGGGTTCAAGGACGGTGGTCAGTGGAATATGATTTTTGTACACTCCGATTTCTCCATCCGCCGTATTGAATTCCAGCATATCTGCCTCACCGGCAAAAAATATACGATCCGGTGTGATGATCTCGACCTGAAATAAATCTTTTCCTTCTGCCATAATACCCCTTTCCTGCCTTTGCAAATTTTTACTTTGCTTTCGAATAAGACTCTTTTACATCGTCAATCGTTCCGGCATTGAGGAAGTAACTTTCCGGTACATCATCGAGTTTTCCGTCCAGGATTTCGCGGAAACCACGGATGGTCTCGGCGATCGGCACGTATTTTCCTTCCAGTCCGGTAAACTGTACAGCTACCGAGAATGGCTGGGACAGGAATCGCTGTACCTTTCTTGCACGGCTTACAACAAGCTTATCATCCTCAGATAATTCGTCCATACCAAGGATGGCAATGATATCCTGCAATTCTTTGTACTTCTGTAAGATTTCCTGTACTTCACGGGCAACCTTAAAATGCTCCTCCCCAACAATACGTGGATCAAGGATACGGGAAGTAGATGCCAGTGGATCAACTGCAGGGTAAATACCAAGCTCTACGATCGAACGGTCCAATACCGTTGTTGCATCCAAATGCGCAAATGTCGTTGCCGGAGCCGGGTCTGTCAAGTCATCCGCAGGCACATAGACTGCCTGTACAGATGTAATAGAACCGTTCTTTGTGGATGTAATTCGCTCCTGCAATGCGCCCATCTCCGTCTGCAGTGTCGGCTGATATCCTACAGCGGATGGCATACGGCCAAGCAACGCGGATACCTCAGAACCTGCCTGTGTGAAACGGAAAATATTGTCGATGAAAAGAAGCACGTCTTTTCCACCTTTGTCACGGAAATATTCTGCCATCGTAAGTCCGGTCAACGCTACACGCATACGGGCTCCCGGTGGCTCATTCATCTGTCCGAATACCATGGTCGTCTTGTCGATTACGCCGGATTCTTTCATTTCGTAGTAAAGGTCATTTCCCTCACGGGTACGCTCTCCTACTCCGGTAAATACGGAATATCCGCCATGCTCCGTCGCAATATTGTGAATCAGCTCCTGGATCAGTACGGTCTTTCCTACACCCGCACCTCCAAACAGTCCGATTTTTCCACCCTTTTGATATGGGCAAAGCAAATCTACGACTTTGATACCGGTCTCAAGCATCTCCTGTGAAGTTGCCTGCTCCTCGAATGATGGTGCCGGTCTGTGGATCGGCCATTTCTCCTCGGTATCCGGAGCTGCGATTTCATCAATTGGATCACCCAATACATTAAACAGTCTGCCCAGTGTCTTCTCTCCAACAGGAACAGAGATCGGGGCACCTGTTGCAATGGCATCCATACCACGAACCAATCCGTCGGTTGGTCCCAAAGCGATACATCTTACTGTATCATCACCCAGATGCTGAGCCACTTCCACAACCAGTCTTCCGCCATCTTTTAACGGCACTTCGATTGCTTCGTTGATCTCAGGCAGATGTCCTTCCTGGAATTTGATATCCAGTACGGCACTGATAATCTGTGTGATTTTACCAATATTATTACCTGCCATTTATTTTCTCCTTATTTTTTACGTTGAAATTGCATTTGCGCCCGCCACAATTTCGGTAAGTTCCTGCGTAATGGAACCCTGGCGCGCGCGATTGTACTTCAGTGACAGATCACTGATCATTTCTTCCGCATTGCTGGTTGCTGAATCCATTGCCTGCATACGTGCACCGTTCTCACTGGCTACCGCCTCAACGAGTGCTCCGTAAAATAAGCTCGTCACATATTTCGGAATAATCATATTCAATGCCTCTTCCTCGTTTGGCTCATAATTCATCAGAACATTGGAATCCTCTGCGTCCTCCGGATCGATTTCAACCGGAAGGAGTTTGATCATCTTTGCTTCCTGACTTACTGTATTCTTAAAATGCGTGTATGCCAGATAGATTTCTCCTACTTCTCCGTTTGTAAATGCTTCGAGTACCTTGTTGCACAAAGCCGCCGCATCCGGATAGGTCGGAGCTTCCATCATGTAAGAAGCATCCAGTGCAATGTGATAATCTCTCCGTCCGAGTGCCTCTACACCTTTTCCTCCTACGGCATAGATGTCGAGATCTTCTTTCGGAAAATCACTGCCTGTAATCAGTTTGACAATGTTGGAATTATATCCACCTGCCAGTCCTCGATTCGAAGTAATGACAACGATTGCTTTTCTTTTGGAATCGCCTGCCTGCAAATACGGATGATTGATATTGCCACTTCGTGCCAGCATGGAACTTACGGTTTTGTACATATAATTGAAATACGGGTCCGTCTGTTCCGCACGGCTTTTGGCTTTCTGTAGCTTAACGGTTGAAACCAGCTTCATGGCTTTGGTGATCTGCTGCGTACTCTGTATGCTGCTTTTTCTTCGCTTTATGTCTCGCATGGAGGCCATGTCTTACCACCTACTTTCTGCCATTATCGGAAGGATGCTTTGCATTCTTCGATTGCTTTCACCAGCTTCTGTTCTGTCTCTTCATCCATCACTTTCGTTGCTGCAATGCTTCCCGGAATCTCCGGATATCTGGTATCGATATAATCAAAGAGTTCATTCTGGAAACGCAGAATGTCTGCTACCGGAATGTCCATAAGATATTTCTTGATTGCTGCATAAATAATGATAACCTGTTTCTCAACCGGCATCGGCTGATACTGTGGCTGCTTTAAGATTTCCTTCAGACGCTCGCCCTGTGCCAGCTTCTCGGTCGTATCGGCATCCAGTTCCGAACCAAACTGTGAGAATGCTGCCAGCTCACGGTACTGTGCCAACTCGGTACGAATCGGCGCTGCGATCTTCTTCATCGCCTTGATCTGCGCAGAACCACCTACACGGGATACGGAAAGACCTGCATTAACAGCCGGACGGAATCCGGAGTTAAACATTTCTGTTTCCAGATAGATCTGACCGTCTGTGTTATCACCGTTTTCATCCAGTGGAAGAAGTGCGATATACTCCTTTTCATCTGCTTCAAAAATATTGAGAACAGCGCATTCAAGTTCCTCATTATTCTCCAGTGTCAAAGTGACTGTGAGGGATTCGTTTTCGTTCATAATCTTCTCCTTTGAATCTGTGTTGTATTTCATTCCGTATTGACCAGCCAGGTGCTCAAAACGAGAATGATCAGCTATCTTGATGGTAACAAAAAGGGGAGAAAAAAGCAAGATAAGATTGACTTTCGGGTTAAACAAGGTAGAATAAAAGTGTTACTGATAGAAGTGAAAGGATAATAGACAATATGAAGAAAAGATGGATACTGTGTACAGTGGCAGTTTTGTGTATAGCGGCAGCGCTGCTTGGATGTGGAAAGAAAA
>OMCE01000779.1_pt1 | contig 14832 bp, 7 predicted proteins | sample 1644981 | NCBI WGS metagenome assembly OMCE01 (sample SAMEA103958151, study PRJEB25191) | human gut metagenome | reverse complement strand
CATAACCGGTCTTCACGGCATCATAACCATATTTGTTCATCAGGTTGAAGGCATCTTCCATGTGGCGCTCGTAGTTGAGAGCTGCAGAAGATGTCTCGTGGTGCATCATCAGCTTCACGCCCTTAGAGTGAGCATAGTCGTTGAGCATCTTGATATCGAAGTCTGGATATGGAGTCACGAAGTCGAAGACATCGAGCTTCTGGTGACCGAACCAGTCTTCCCAACCTTCGTTCCAGCCTTCTACCAATACTTCCTGCAAACCGTTCTTGGCTGCAAAGTCGATGTAGCGCTTCACTTCCTCGTTGGTTGCACCATGAGTACCGTTAGGCTTGCACTTGCTGTAATCAGTAACACCGAGACGCACAGATGGCAGATCGTTGGTATAGCTCCAGGTCTTGGTACCCACAATCATGTTCCACCATACACCGCAGTACTTGGTAGGATGAATCCAGGATGTATCCTTAATCTTGCAAGGCTCGTTGAGATTCAATGTCAACTTGCATGAAAGCATATCACGGGCATCATCACTTACCATCACGGTACGCCAAGGGGTATTGAATGGAGTCTGGATAAATCCCTTTCTGCCCACGGCATCAGGAGTAAGCCAAGACTCGAAGGTCAATGTTTTCTCGTCCAGATTGAGGTGCATGGTAGGATAATCCAGACAGGCAGCCTCATGGATGTTGATGTAGAGTCCGTCCTTGGTCTTCATCTGGAGAGAGGTCTGAACACCGGTATCAGAGAAGACGGTGGTAGATGAATTGCTCTTGTAAGCTTCACGGTTTTTCGCAATAATTGGGCGAATGCCTGTCAATGGAGTAATGTTGTAATCATACTCCTGTGTATCATAATCACCAGGAATCCAGTAAGCGGTATGATCGCCTGCCATGGCAAACTGGGTATGCTCCTCCTGGATGACGAAATAATTCAGACTTTCCTGCTGTGGGAACTCATAGCGCAAGCCCATACCATAATCATATACACGGAAACGGATGGTGATGTTACGCTTAGAAGCAGCCTGGTTCAGGTTTACCTCCATCTCGTTGTAATGGTTGCGGATGGTAGCGGTCTCGCCCCATACCGGCTTCCAGGTTTCATCGAAAGTCGATGTCTTGCTGCCGGTTTCAGTAAAACCATCCATCAGGCTGGTTTCCTCCATGCCCTTAGAGGCATGTTTATCCTTAGCCAGTTCCAATCCTAAGTAGGATGGCTTGCATACAGTCTTTCCCTTATAGCTCATCTCATAGGTAGGCTGTCCCTTTTCGGTCAAAGAGAATGTTACCGAGACGTTGCCGTTAGGCGACTTTACAGTCTGGGCTGCTGCCAACATAGGAAGCAAGAGACCCATCACTAATACATTCAGTTTTTTCATACTGTTCAGTTGTTGTTTATTCTTTTTTTGAATCTTCGTTAGTTTATCTCAATCATTATCTGTTTATTCTTAAGATAGTGCAAAGATACAAAAAACAAAAATACCCTCCACGTTTTGGGAGGGTATTTTTCTGCAAATGAGTGTGCAAACGTTTGCACTATATATAATCATGTTAGTTAGCATCTTCCAGACTGCGAAATCATTTCTGTGATATTCTGCACGAAACGCTTATCTGCAGCCAGATCCTCTATGTTGAGGTGCATGCGGTAACGCCAGTAATGCTTAGGGTTAGCCGGGATATTGATACGCTCAGCATCGGCATCAGGCAGACGAAGAGCCTCATCGGTAGCCAACCAGTCCTGGATGCTCAATATGCAGAGCATGGATGGAGAGGTAAGATGGCGGCTGATGATGTCGCTAGCCAACCAGCCTGGGAGTGGATGAGGTGCTGATCCCTGACGGTAGAGCATCGTATTGTAATACTCCTGGGTACGCTGGATATTCTCATCCCACCACATGCGCAGAGTAGGCATATCGTGGCTCGAAATGGTACATACCGAGCGGTATGGGTTACGGCTCAGATGTCCGAACTTAACCGATGGATCCTTTGGCATGCTCTGGAGTTCCAGACTCAATATCTTCAACTCGTCCATTACCCAAGGCACACAGTCTGGAACCATACCGAGGTCTTCGGCACAAACCAGCATGCGGGTAGCCTGAACCAGCTTAGGCAACTTTTTCATCGCCTCCTGATACCAGAACTGGTTGTTGCGGCGATAGAAATAGTCGTTGTAAAGGCGGTTGAACGCAGCCTTGTCATTATCATAGAGCGACTCGTAGATAAAGTCGAGCTGGGCTGAGATACGTGGATGGAAGACGCCAGGGTTGGTATGATCGCGTACGAAGAGTACATCGCTGATCAGGGCATACAAGCCATCACGCAGCCAGAGTTCCTTCTCATTTGTTACGTCAGCAAAGAGAGCCTCTACCTTGCGCTGGGTATCTACCTCAGACTTCATCTGATAACGCTCGTCATCCAGACGGTTGAGATACTTCTCCTTTACCTCGCCGGCACGCTCATGGAACACACGATCCAATACCCAATCGGTAATGAACGGACGGGTAAAACGGTCTTCCTGGAAGTGCAAACCATAGCTTTCAATCTCTTCACGGCTCATGGCAAGCGCCGGTGCAAACTGTCCGAGCAATCCATGTACGCTATGTACCGGAATCTCCCAGATACGGAAGAAGCCCAATACGTGGTCGATGCGGTAAGCATCAAAGTATCTTGCCATGTTCTGGAAACGGCGGTTCCACCACTGGCAGCCATCCTTCAGCATCTCAAACCAGTTATAGGTAGGGAATCCCCAGTTCTGACCATTGGCAGAGAAGTCATCAGGTGGAGCACCCGCCTGACCATTGAGGTTGAAGTATTTTGGTTCCATCCAAACATCGCAACCATTGCGGTTTACGCCGATTGGAATATCACCCTTCAAAATAACGCCCTTAGCCTTGGCATGCTCATGAGCCTCCTGCATCTGGCGGTCCAGTACGAACTGTACGAAATAGAAGAACGCCACGTTCTTGTAAGCAGCAGTCTTAGGGTCGGCAAGCGCCTTGCGCTCAGCCTCATCCCATACCTGATGATCTGGCCACTGGTTGAAATCAGCCGTACCATTCTTATCACGCAGGTATGAATATTGTGCGTAAGGAACTAGCCACAGTTCAGTATCCTGGAAGAAAGCCTTGTATTCGGCTGTCTTCATCATCTTTTCACCTTCCTGATTGAAGATTTGACGCAAGTAATTTATCTTGAAATCATTTACTTTCTCGTAATCTATCTTATCCAGTGCGTTCAACTCTGCACGTGTCTTCTCAGCCTCAGCACGAGCCTTGGCATCCTTCAGCTCAGGGAGAGCATGGAGGTCGGCATACTGCGGATGAATAGCGAAGACGCTGATGCAGCTGTATGGATAACTGTCGCTCCATGTATGGGTGATGGTGGTATCATTGATAGGAAGGAGCTGGAGCACCTTCTGACCGGTAGAAGCCACAAAATCAATCATGGTCTTCAGGTCACCGAAGTCACCAATACCGGCACTCTTACGGGTACGCAATGAGAATACAGGCACCTGCGTTCCGGCAAGTTTGCGGTTATACAGAGCGAAGAAAGCCTGGTCGAGTTCATAAGATACCAACTCACCTGCCTTCATCTCCGGCAAATCCACGATTCTGTTCATGCTGGTTTCCCAGAGAAGATTATTCTTTGCATTTCTGAAAGCAACGAACTTAAACTCCAGATGGCTGCCCTCAAGATGAGTCGCATCAATATCAGCCACCCATTCATTATAAGTATGCTGAGTCATCGGAAGAATCTTCTGCACATCCCAGGCACCCAAAGCTTTATCAGCACCCAATACACCCAGGCGCTCACCATCGCGAAGCTGAGGAGCACGGACTATCAGACGCACAATCTTGCTGCCCATTTCCAGCTTCATCTCCTGTGGAGCCTGATGATTGATGCAATCGGTAAAGGCACTGCTGTAGAGGTAAGCATCCTCCGGCATAACCTTCCAGTGGTCGTAAAGAGTATAAACTGCAGCCTTCTTGGCATTTACATCGAGCTGATGCTTAATCATAAGCCATTCGGTCTTGACTGCTCTTCCTTCACGTTCTACACTATAATAATAGGTATACGATTTTTCTGGTGATCCAACACACCAGTCGCATGCCCATCTTTCACCATCTGTTGTCTCGAGAGGAAGTTTCAGTTCACCTTCCTCCGTCTGAATGTTTACGACAATCTGTTCGCCGAACATTGCTTTATATTCAATATTAAACTGTACTGTCATAAGACTCTTAAAGGCTCTTGAAAATGTTATAATTTATGTTTGATGCTACAAAGGTAAGAAAAACGAGCGAAAAACGTATCTGAAATTTGCATATTTTTTCTCACAAATCGTGCAAACGTTTGCACTACCCCTACTCTGTAGAAACAATAATTAATCGTTCATCACATTTTATTCTGATTTCTTATCCTTGATGATACTCACAGACAGTGCACCCGCAATCAGCAGGATACCTGCCACAATCATCATATCGCTCTGATGAGAACCCACCAGACTCAAGACAATTCCACCGCAGATAGCAGCCACAATCTGAGGGATACAGATGGTTCCGTTAAACAGACCGAGATAAGCACCCATGTGACCATATCCCTGCAAAGCATTGGTAACAAAGGTGAAAGGCATCGCCAGCATGGCTGCCCAACCGGCACCAATCATCAGGAACGGAACAAACTGCAGATACTGGTCATGCAGGAAAGGTATCAGGGCAAAACCCACACCACCGATAACCAGACTGACAGCATATGCCACCTTCGTATTCTTAAACTGAGGGAGAATCACAGCCCAGACTACACTACCTACAGCCTGTACGGCAAAGAGAATGCCCACCCAGTTGCCTGCCTCCTGGAATGCTTCAGAAGCAGGATCGGTCGTATTCCATACGGTTTCAGCGATGGCTCCCGTAGAATAATTCCAGAGATAAAGGAAACCAGCCCAGCAGAAGAACTGAACCAGTCCCACCTTCCAGAAGGTAGATGGCGCCTTGCGGAGCAAAGTAATCCAACCGGCCTTGTCTTCAGAAGCCTCAGCATTAGGATTCTTCCCTCTTCCCTCTTCCCTCTTCGCTTCATTATACTCCGCATACTGCTGTGGATTCCACTCCTTCACCTTCATCGTGGTGTAGATAACACAGAGAATCAGGATAGCCGCACCGATATAGAACGACCAGATGACAGAATCAGGAACCACACCCTTCTCAGCATAATTCTTGATACCGAGGAAGGTAAAGAGGAATGGGAAGATATATCCGGCTACAGAACCGGCATTGCAGAGGAAACTCTGGATAGAGTAAGCCTTTGCCTTCTGTTTTTCATTTACCATATCGCCTACCAACATCTTGAACGGCTGCATCGCCATGTTGATGCTCGTATCGAGGAACATCAGCGCTATCAGTCCGAAGAGCATCGCACCGCTCACGGTCAGTCCGAGCGAACCGGCATTCGGGAGCAGGCACATTACCAGGACGGCAATCGTAGCACCCACAAAGAGATAAGGGATGCGGCGACCGAAGCGGCACCACGTCTTATCACTCAACGTGCCCACGATAGGCTGAACCAGGATTCCCATCAGAGGAGGGAGAATCCAGAAATAACTCAAGTTGTGTGGGTCAGCACCCAACGTTGCAAAGATTCGGGAGATGTTGGCGCTCTGTAGGGCGTAGGCAATCTGTACTCCGAAAAATCCGAAGCTCAAGTTCCAGAGCTTCCAGAAACTTAAATCAGGTTTTTGTTTCATCGTTATATTGTTTTTATATTTTTATCTTGTTGTTCCTCTCACCACAAGTCGTGTTCTCACCACTCGCTTCTCCACCTCATCTCTAGGGATGGAGCCTTCCACCTGACCAATCAGGATATTGGCAGCTTCCTCGCCTACGGCTACACCTCGCTGCTCAACCGTAGTAAGCATCGGGTCGCACGCCTTGGCACGGTCACCATTGGTGAATCCGCAGATGCTGATTTCTTCAGGCACCTTGAATCCCATGCGCTTGGCGGTATAGAGGATACCGATTGCCGTATCATCATTGATGGCAAAGAAAGCATCCGGACGATCTTCCTCTATCAGAATATCCGGCGTTATTGCTTCGGCACTGGCACGGTCATCACAGATCTTCACCCAGTCAGGGTTCTCCGTCAAGCCATGCTTTACCAGCGCATCATGATAACCGTTATATCGGTTCTTGGAGATTTCCAGATTCATCGGCGAGCCGTAGAAGGCAATCTTCTTACAGCCCGTATCAATCATGTGGGTAACGGCAGTAAAGGCACCCATATAGTCATCTACCACCACTCGCGAGCAGTTCACGCCCGTACATATTCTATCATAGAAGATGAGCGGCACCCCATTCTGCAGCAGTTTTTCGAAATGGTCATACTGCTTGGTATCCTTCGCCTGTGAAACGATGATGCCACAAACCTTGTTCTGATAGAAGTCTTCACAGATGGCCACCTCCTTATCGTAACGCTCGTTACTCTGCGCCACCATCACACGGTAACCTCTGGCTCTAGCCTCTTCCTCTATACCCGAAAGCACCGACATGAAGTAATAGTGTACCACCTGAGGCACAATAACTCCAATCACCTTCATCGGCTTCACCTTATTATGTCTTAAAGCTTCACCTAGGAAATTAGGAAAGAAGTTATGTTCACGCGCGTATTTCTGAATACGCTCCTTTTGGGCAGTACTGATACGAGAACTGTCCTTCAATGCCCGGCTCACTGTGGCAACACTTACGCCCAGATCGCGAGCAATATCTTTCATTGTTATTGTTTCTTTATCGCCCATTGCTATTAGTTGTGCTGCAAAATTACGAAATATCCTCAATATCAGTTCAAAGTTCTTGACTTAAATCAAGTAATTTCTGTGCAAACGTTTGCACAAAATAAATAACGGAATTAACACAAAAATAGTACAACATTAGAGAAAAGAACTTAATTTTGCACACAGAAACGACAAGTTTATGGGCAAACGCCCCATTCCTACCTTAATATAATATAAGTAAGATGCCAGAAAGACCCCGAAAATAGCCTGAACGGCATTTTGAGTAGGAACGACAACAACTTAAGCCAAGAAGAAAAGAAGAAAAAGTAGATAAATAAATATAATTCATTAACTTAAAAATCAAGCAAATGATGAAGCAGGTAAAAATTAAATTGCCTCTCAGAGCGTTGACCCTAGCAAGCGGTCTGCTTCTGACGGTGAGTTCCTTTGCGCAGACAAATACAGTTAAGGGACATGTGAAGGATGCTTCTGGTGAGCCTATCATGGGTGCTACCATTACAGTTAACGGTAAGGCAGTGGGCATTACCGACATGGATGGTAACTTCTCAGTTGATGCAGCGCCAGGTGCCAAGATTACATTCACCTATCTGGGTATGACACCGCAGACAGTGAAGGCATCTAGTAACATGAACATTACCTTGGAAGATGACTCAAAGGCTTTGAATGAAGTCGTTGTCATCGGTTATGGTGTAGCTAAGAAAAACGACTTGACAGGTTCCGTTACAGCTATCAAGCCAGACGAGAAGAACCATGGTATCATTACTTCTGCACAGGATATGATCCAGGGTAAGATTGCCGGTGTAAATGTCAACTCATCAACGGGTGCTCCTGGTGATGGTGCACAGATTCGTATCCGTGGTGGTGCTTCTCTTACTGCGAGCAACAACCCATTGATTGTTATCGATGGTATGCCTATGGATAACAATAATACAAAAGGTGTAAACAACCCTCTTTCTCTTGTCAATCCTAACGATATCGAGAGCTTCACCGTATTGAAGGATGCTTCAGCTACAGCCATCTATGGTTCCCGTGGTTCTAATGGTGTCATCATCATTACAACCAAGAAGGGTCGCAGCGGCCAGAAGCCACAGGTTTCTTACAATGGTACACTTTCGGTAAGTACTGTTGCCAAGAAGATGGATGTGATGAATGCTTCCGAATATACAGACTTCATCAAGAACTATTATGGTGAAGATTCTTCTGCCTACAAAGGTTTAGGCTGGAAGAAGTTCAATGAAGATGGAACTCCAGATTATTCTGCCGGCACATACGATACCGACTGGCAGGACGAGATTTACCGTGCAGCTGTCAGCCATGAGCATAATGTAAGTTTAACAGGTGGCATCAGCAAGAAATCATGGTCAATGCCTTATCGTGTCAGCGTTGGTTACACCGGTCAGGAAGGTATTCTGAAGGGTTCTGACTATAAGCGAGTTACTGCCGGTTTCAACATCAATCCATCATTGTTCGACAAGCACCTTAACATTAATGTCAACGGTAAGTATTCTTACTCAAAAACAAATCCAGGTGGACAGGATGCAGTAGGCGCAGCTGTCTCTATGGATCCTACTCGTCCTGTTAAGAGTAGTGATGAGAAATTCAAGAACTGGGGTGGCTATTGGCAGTGGGCATTACCTACTACCTCATATGACCCTACATTCCCATATAACCGCAACGACGATGCTCCAACAAACCCTGTAGAAAAAGTTGAAAACTACGATTTCTACAAGAGTGCGCATATTCTCTTGGGTAATGTAGAGGCAGACTATAAGATACATGGTTTCGAAGACCTTCATCTTCACGCCAACATAGCTGGAGAATATAGCACTGGTGGAGAGTACAACACCAACAATCCACAATCTACATACGGATTCTACTATGGTGGCAACAGCGAAAATAAGGAGAAGAAGTATAACGTTGTAGCTACTGCCTATGCTCAGTACACCAAGGATTTCAACAAGGCTAACCACTTCGACATCATGGCTGGTTACGAATATAGCCACATGAAATATTGGGGAGACCAGTGGAGCAAGTCTATGTATCCATCTACCTACGAAGGTAAGAATGATGCAGGCGAAGCTCTTGCAGGAACCGTAAAGTCTTACGATACAAGCAACTGGAAGGGACAGACTTACCTCGTGAGCTGGTATGGACGTGCCAACTATTCTTTGCTTGACCGTTATCTCCTTACATTCACTGCCCGTTATGATGGCTCAAGCCGCTTTGCAGACGGACATCGTTGGGGTTTCTTCCCATCAGCAGCCTTCGCATGGCGTATCAAAGACGAAAAATTCCTGAAAGATATTGATGCTATCAGCGACTTGAAACTCCGACTTGGTTGGGGTAAGACCGGTCAGCAGGATACAGGTAAAGAGTACTACACCGCTACCTATAAGAAGAGTACAAGTAATCACCACCTCTATCCAATCGGTGGTATTGCCAACAACCCAGGAATACTCTACCGTCCATTGGCATACAATGACGAATTGACTTGGGAGACGACTACTACATGGAACGTAGGTCTCGACTATGGTATGTTCGACCAGAGACTCACCATCAACCTTGATGGTTATATCCGCAAGACAACCGACTTGCTCAGTACAACAACCATCGCTGCAGGTCAGAACTTTGACAATGCTCTCTTGATGAATGCAGGTACATTGAAAAACAAGGGTTTTGAGGTAGCTATCACAGGTCGTCCTATCCAAACCAAGGACTGGTTTGTAGAATTGAGCGTCAACGCTGCTTACAACAAGAACGAGATTACCGAACTTGCAGGCGGTCGTGATTTGATGGAGGCAGGCATGCAGGTAGGTCAGAATCAGGCGATTACCTATCATAAGGTAGGAAAGCCAGCCAACTCATTCTTGGTTTACCAGCAGGTTTACGATGAGAGCGGACGTCCAATCATGGGTTGCTACGTAGATCGTAATGGCGATGGTACAATAGACGAGAACGACAGATACTTCTATAAGAATATCGTGGCTCCTTGGACAGGCGGTTTCAGCTTCAAGGTTGCATACAAGAACTGGGATCTCGGCAGTAATTTCCGTGCAAGCTTCGGAAACTATCTCTATAATGGATACGCAGAAGGTGCGATAAATACAAAAGAGGTATGTAGTGCAAAGGGATATTATAAAAATACCACAAAGGAGTTAGTAGCTCTTGGCTGGACTTCGTACAACTATCCTCTTACCGACTACTTCGTACAGAATGGCAGCTTCTTGAAGTGCGACAACATCACACTGGGCTATAACTTCAACAATCTGCTGAAGGGTGGCAACTACAAGGGCATCTCTGGCCGTATCTACGCCTCATGCTCTAACGTGTTTACTATCACCAAGTATAAAGGTATTGACCCTGAAGTAACATCAGGTAAGGACGACAACATCTATCCTCGTTGCCGCACATTCCTGCTCGGTCTGAACCTTAACTTCTAACAATTTAAAATAGATTTCGATATGAAACTCAATAAATTCAACATAATTGCCCCAGCAGCAGCTCTTCTGCTTTCAGCAAGCTTGAGCTCTTGCGTGGATGACTTGAACAAGGGAAACATTGACCCTACTGTTGATGCCAATCCTAATATTACGGGCTTATACAGCAAGTGCTATGCTGGTCTTATCATGGAGGGTAATGACGGTAATGCCGATTTCTCTATCGATGACGCTGGTAAGTCAACCCTTCTACGCAACCTGTTCAACTTCAACGAGGTACCTACCGACGAAGCTGTCTGCTGGTGGTCGGATGGCGGTATCGCAGATGTTGCCTACAATAAGTTCGATCCGGGTAATGCTACTCTGAAGAACCTCTACTATCGTCTGATGTCAAACATCTCTTATGAGAACCATTTCTTAAGTCTCGATGCAGCAAAGGCTGATAGAACTAAGTATGCAGAGGTACGTGTACTTCGTGCCTATAGCTATTTCTTGATGCTCGACTTCTTTGGAGATCCGACATTCATTGACAAGATTTCGCCAGAAACACCACGTCAAGCACACTCTTACAATTCAAAGTTTGAGGAAGGCAAAACATATACTCGCGCAGAGCTTCTTCAGTTAGGTCGTGAGTTCTTGTTCAACTGGGTAGAAAGCGAATTGCTTGCTGCAGAGCCAGACCTGTTGGAGGCAAAGCCTGAGACTGACAGCGACCCAGACTATGGCCGTATTGATAAAGGCACATGCTGGCTGCTCTTAAGCCGTCTGTACCTCAATGCAGGTACATACCTTAACAATGATGGACAGAACAACCCTTACTGGAATGAGGCACTCGATTATGCCGAGAGGGTTATCAATTCAGACTATAAGCTCTTCGATGACAGCAAGATGTCCAATGAGGCTAAAGCTAATGGCTACAAGCCATACGACCTGCTCTTCATGGGCGACAATGGTTCAAATGGTGCAAGCTGCGAGGCTCTTCTGCCTTTGATGCAAGATGGTGACAAGACTCAGGGATACGGTGGCTCGATGTTCTTTGTTGCAGCTCTTTGGGATCCTACAATGCAGACTGTTACAGATAAGGATGCTGCCACTACTGCCAACACATGGTCAGGTATGCGTGTTCGTCCACAATTCGTAGAGAAGTTCTTTACCGATCCAAAAGTTGTGGTAAACAAGTCAGCTTCCGAAATCCGTGCTATGAACGTTGATGACCGTGCTATCCTTTGGGGTAAAGGCAACAGTGACGGCGATCGTACTTTGGAGATTGGTGCTAACGATAAATTCGTCAAGGGTATTGCAACACCAAAATGGAATAACAACTATTCTAATGGTGGTACTCCTCACGACAGCTATAATGTCGACATCGACTTCTTCCTCTTCCGTGTAGCTGAGGCTTACCTCAATGCAGCAGAGGCAGAGATGCACATCAATGGCGAGGGTTCGGCTAAGGCTAAGGATTATATCGATGCTCTTCGCAACCGTGCCCACGCAGGCGTACGTGCTTCTTATACTCTTAACGACGTGCTCGATGAGCGTGCCCGTGAGTTGTATTGCGAAGGTCTCCGCCGTACCGATTTGATCCGTTTCAATCAGTTTGGTGGCAGTCAGGCTACATACAATTGGGAACTTAAGGGTGGTAGTACTAATGGTACAACCTTCGCCAAGACCTATAATGTATATCCTCTCCCATCTTCAGAGGTTCTTTCTAACAAGAACTTGACACAGATTGATGGATACAACGAGGTTCAAAACTAAAGTATAAAAGAATTATTAAAGAAAACGCAATATGAAGAATAAATATATAATTGGTGCTCTGCTTGTCGGCATCATCAGCTTATTCGCATCATGTTCGGATGACAACGACTCTAACCCAACGCTGATTCAGCCTAAAGAGTTTGTGTTGAACACTCCTGCATATGCCAATGCGACTATTGATTTGGAAAAATCTACTGGTCTTGAGCTTACATGGTCACAGCCTAAGTACACAGCAGAAAATGCCCCTGTCAACGCAACTTACGAGGTGCAGGTATCTCCAACCAACAGCTTCACAGTTTCTACCGACGAAGCTGCTGCAGACGAGAGTGGCGAAAAGGTGCCAAACTACGCTGTTCTTAGCAACACTACACAGAAATGTGATATCTCTGCCTCTGCTGAAGAAATGGACAAGGCATTGGTAAAGATACTTAAATGGACAGAAGAGAATGTTCCTGCCGAGCAGGAGATGTACGTTCGTGTTAACGCTTACATCCTTGAGGGCACAAGCCGTCTGAACCCTGTCGCTTCAAACTCAGTAAAGCTCAACGTAAAGCCTTACTATATTGAACTGAAGGATGCTGTTCCAACAATGTGGTATCTTGTAGGTAACATGTTCGGCGCTAAGTGGGCTGGCAACAAGAGCATTGGAGAAGACGCACTTCCTATGTTCCTTAAGCCAAACTTCTCTTACGACAAGAAGACTGGTGCTGGTGAGATTGAATACACCAACTACTTCCTTACCGGCGATTACAACGACAAGGCCGAGTGCGACGGAGCTGGTTTCAAGATTCTGCCAGCAAGCTTCAACTGGGATTATAGTATGAACGCTGATGGCGCTACAAAGGGTACTATCATCTACCGTAACGGTGGTAGCGACGGTGGTCACATCGTAGCTCCGGAAGCCGGTTACTACACCATCACTCTCAACACAGCTGACAATACAGCCAAGATAGAGAAGTACGAGGATGCAGTAAACAACTATGGTACTATCCAGATTAGTGGTTCATTCAATGATTGGACAGACACTGCAATGCTTCCTTACAACACTGAGGGCGTTGATAACCACGCATGGTACTATGTAATGGATGTTCCTGCTGGTGACACAGCACAGTTCAAGTTCAAGATTGCCGGTTCTTGGGAAACCAGCTGGGGATATGGTGCAGAAGATGGCGCTATCAACATGTACGGTAAGTGTGAGTCGGGTGGCAAGAACATTGGCTTGGCAGAAGGTAAGTATGTCATCTCATTCAACGACATCACAGGTGCATTCAGCATCGTTAAATTGTAAATCACTTAAAGTATAGACAATTATGATTAAGAAAATATTATTGGGAATGACCCTGCTGATGTCTATGGTATCTTGTACCGAGGACTACACAGATTGGGGTAACCCACAGAGCAATCCTAAGGAGGAAGCCGTATCATTCGGAAAAGGTAGCGTAACTCCAGTTGATGTCATCAACTTGGCTGATGTTAAGACAGAGAAGGTAAAAGTGGCGAGCATTGTTGCTCCCACTTCTTCCAACGCTGCCTACACTCCAACCTACAAGATCAATATTGGTGGTCGAGCTTTCGATATTGACGCAGAAGGTAACATGGCAAAAGCTGACTTGGTAAATTATATTGTAGATAAGTTTGGCAAGCGCCCTACAGAGCGTGATATCGATGCTACTCTCGACGCATGGGTAAGCAATGGAGTTACAGCCGTGAAGATGGCTACTTCAGAGAAGTTCCAGATTAAGGCTATTCCTGAGGCTCCAGTTATCGATGAGGGTTATTACCTCGTTGGCGATATGTTTACTACAGAGGATGGCGTAAATGGTTGGAATACTATAAGTGACAAGCAGACATTCAAACACAGCGATAAGGATGTATATGAAGATCCTATTTTCACTATCACTTTCGAAACAACCAAGGCGGACCAGTATTGGAAGATTATTCCTAAGGCGAACGTTGATGCAGGTAATACCGATGCATCTGCTGCTGGTGTAGTAGGTCCTAAGGTTGACGGCGAAGACAGCATGACTGGTTCTTTGACAAATGGTGACGCTAAGGCTGGTAAGATAGCTAAGGCTGGTAAGTATAAGCTCACCCTCAACATGATGGACTACACTTATACCTTCGAGGAGGTTAAATACGATCCATTCATCTACTTCATTGGCGCAACTGACGGTTGGAAGAGCTCTGACCAGAAGCTCGCTCTCGTGGACGAGGCAAAGGGCGTATACACTGGTTATGTATATGTAGCCGATCCTAACGGAGCTGGCCTCCAATTCAAGTTCCAACGTGTAGCTGGAAGCTGGGACAACGAAATCAATGCTGGTACATTCAACACATTCTCGGATGCTGCAACAACCAACGAAAATGGAAATATCGGCGTGAACGCTGGAGAGGGTGTCTACTACTTCGATGTTAATCTTGGAGAAGGCACCATCAAAGCAACTAAAGTTGAGACCATGGGCATCATGGGTCAATTCAACGGTTGGAGTAGCGACGCAGTCATGGCTTGGAATGCTGAAGAGTATTGCTTCGAGGCAACAAATGTAGGTGTTACTGCCGATGGTTGGAAGTTCCGCGTAAATGGTGGTTGGGACATCAACCTCGGTGGAAGTCTCAATAACCTTACTGCTGGTGGCGACAACATTACAGTAGCAGGCAACACAGTCAAGTTGTATCCAACAAGAAAGACAAATGACAATATCTACTGCACAGTAGAATAAGCATCTGTTTCATCATAATAAAAATAGTATAACCAATAGGCGGCTCTCAATTCCGGGAGCCGCCTATTTTTTTCTTTCTCCTCCCCCTTTTCAAGTATTTTTTCCCTAAAACCTTGGAAGTTACGAGGAAAAGTCGTATC
>OMCE01000778.1_pt1 | contig 14846 bp, 18 predicted proteins | sample 1644981 | NCBI WGS metagenome assembly OMCE01 (sample SAMEA103958151, study PRJEB25191) | human gut metagenome | reverse complement strand
GAGCGCAAGACCCACCGAGGCAGCCGTCTTGTCCTGCGCCGGCGCCGGGAAGGTGCCCGCAAAGTCGGCGCGGGTCAGGTAGGTGATGTTCTGGTCGGAACCACTGCCGTCGAGGCTCACGCCGTCGATGGCGTCGCTGCCGGTAAACTTGTTGGAAACGGCATTGCCGGTGGCGGTGTCCTCGGCATACTGCACGCCTGCGGGCAGGCTGCAGGTGATGGTCGCGTTGGCGTCGTCGTCCACATCGTGGGCATCATGGCGCACGGTGAAGATGTAGTCACCCGCATCCAGCTCATAGCCGGTGAAGCCGTTGTGGTTGGCGTCGTAGGCATCGTAGCTGGCCATATCGGAGACAGGGATCGTCAGGGTGACTTCCTCACTCTCGCCGGGGGCCAGCTCCTTCGTCTTGGCGAACGCGCCCAGTTCGACGCTGGATTTTTCAATTTCCCCTGCCGTGTACGGTGCAGTGTAGTAGAGCTGGACAACGTCCTTGCCCGCGCGGTCACCGGTGTTCGTGACGGCAACCTTGACGGTCACATTACCGTCCTTCGTCAGGGCGCTGCCGTTGGCGGCGGCGTCCGTGACTTTCCAATCAAAACTGGTGTAGCTCAGGCCGTAGCCGAAGGGATACTGCACAACGGCGTCGTAGCCGGTGCCGTGCTCGTTGCGCTCGGCATCCCAGTAGCCCTCTGCGTCGGCGGTCTCGTACCACTTGTAGCCGATGTAGATGCCCTCGGCGTAATCGACATAGGGAACCTGCTCATAGGTGTAGGGTGTGTCAAGGTTTCCGTTCGTCGTGCCGTCTGCCGGGTAGAGGCCGTCGGCGGCGCTGTACTTGCCGACCCCCTCCATACCGGCGTTCGCATAGCTGGCGGCGGTGGTCAGGTCATAAGCCCAGGTATCAGCGGTACGCCCGCTGGGTTCGCGGTCACCCCACAGCACTTCGGGCACGGCAGTCGCGCCCTCGGAGCCGGACAGACCGGCAATCAGGCAGGCATCAATGCCGGGGATCGTCTCGATCTGGCCCAGCTCCATGACGTTGGTGGAGTTGATAAGCACAACCACATGGGCGTAATTTGCGCCGACGTAGTTCAGCAGATTCTCTTCCTCGGTGGTCAGCTCCAGCATCGTGCGGGTGTCGTCAACAACGATGTCGCCGCCCTTCTCGGTGCGCTTGTACTGCTGCTTGGTGGCGTCGTTGCTCTCGCCCGCCAGACGCCCGATCACGACAACAGCCGTATCGGAGAAGCTCTTGGCGTTGTCCAGCATCGACTGTGTATAGTAGGTCTGGTTGTTGATGTCAGGCTCATACAGGCGGCCGGACTGCTCGGGCCAGGCGCTCAGGGTGCGGGTGTACTCGCGGCCGTCTTGGAAATCCTTGTACATGTCGGTCAGCTCGGTGTTGTACGCAACGCCGTAGGCAGTCAGCGCGGCCAGCAAATCGGTGTTGACGCCGGACACGCCGCCGGAGCCGGAGCCGCCGCCCAGCCAGGCAGTGGAGGCCCAGCCAAAGACGTTGATCTTCCTGTTGTCAGCGGCCAACGGCAGGGTGTGGTCGTTGTTCTGGACAAGGACAGTTCCCTCGGCCTCGACATCAGCGGCCAGCGCTTCCGCCTTGACCTTGGTGTCGGCAATTTCAGCGTCGGAATAGTGGCCGCTGGGTGCGCCGATGAAGCTGTCAATGATCGTTGCCATCGTGGACAGGAAGTAGGTGCCGACCAGTACAGCGACCAACAGGATCACGGACAGCACCAGACCGATCCCGTGCAGTACGGGGTGCGGCTTGCAGACTTTGGGTTGCTTTGTCATTTGTTTTTCTCCTCTTCAAACAGTATAAAACCTGTCAAAAGCGGGCCCATGTTTTGCGTTGATTCTATTGTAGCAGATTGCGGCACGATAGGCGTATTTTTCGCACAAGCTGCCGTTTTTGAAGCACACTTTGCAGTTTTGCCGCTAGACCCGGCAAATTTTGTTGTGATTTTGTACAAGTCCAACCGCGCCTTCTTTGTGCAAATTGCGGCACAGCAAAAAAGCCTTCCCATGTGGGGGAAGGTTGACGCCGCTACAGGGGTGAGCATGGCAGCCGCCGCAAGGCTCCCGGGTCGATGACGAGCATCGATTCCCACATTGTAGGGGCGGATTCCATATCCGCCCGCGGGTAGTTTCCGCTGCCGCGATCCTTACTACTTCTGCGGCAGTAAAATCCGCACCGTGAACCACTCATTCTCCCAGTGCAGCGTCAGCGTGCCGCCGTGGGCCTCGGCGGCAGCGCGGACGCTCTTCAAATCGTAGCCGCCGTGACTGCTGCGGGCGGGCAGGCCGTCGGGGCCAAGCTCCACGGGGTCAGCGCAGTAGTTCTCGAACCGCAGCATCACAAAGCCGTTCTGCGCGTAGATGGCGGCCCGGATCAGCCGCTTCTCGGGGTCCGGCTCGGTCAGCACACTCTCGGTGGCGTTGTCCAGCACCGTGCCCACGATCGTGCAGATCTCCCCTGTCGTCAGAAAGTGCAGCAGCGTACCGTCCGCCACACAGGTCAGATTGATGCCGTGCTGCTGGCAGTAGAGCGTTTTCGCCGTCAGCAGCGTGTCCAGCACAGGGTTGCCGGTCTTGTTCTCGGCCTCGTACTGACGGATGCCGCTCTCCATCTCGGCCAGCGCGGCGTCCTGCTTGGCCTGGTCGCGCTCGGCACGGATGGCCGCGATCTGCATTTTCAGCTCATGATAGCGGCGGTTAATAAGGCGGATGTTTTCCTTGCTCTGCCTGTACTGCTCATACTGGCGGCGCAGGACATTGTCCATGGCCGTCAGTTCGCTGTGCAGTGCGGCCTCGCGCAGCTGCTCGTGCTGGACCGTCAGGATCAGCACGCCCGAGAAATCCACCAGCGTGCGGATGTAGAAAATGCTCATCACGCTCATCGTGACACCGTTGTCGGAGATAAAGCTCAGATTGCTGACCGCAAACGCCGTGACCGCCATGACGACAGCCATAAGCGTCGCCGCCGCGGTAATGGTCAGCCGCGTGGGCGCAGCGTGGCGGCGCTCAAACCAATACAAAAAGCCGTAGACCGCCGTGTAGACCGCCGCCAGCAGCAGTACCGAAAGCGGTGCTGTAGCCCGCTGTTGCGGCCAGAGTACGCAGTGGAGCTGCCACTCCACGCTGGCGGCCAGCTCAGCCAAAATGAACGCGCGGGCGCAGCTGTAGCCGGCTTCCAGTAAATTCATCTCCCGCGTGCCCCACAGATACAGGTACAGCCACACGATGGCCGCGACCATGCAGGGCAGCCACCACGCCAGCGGCACACTGCCGGTAAGCTGCAAAAACACGCCCAGCACCGCGGCCCACCCCGCCGTGGCAGCATAGGTCACAGGCTTTGCAGCGCGGGGCGGCGCGGCCTGCGCGTAGACCAGCACGGCAAGAACCTCTGCCAGCGCCGTGTACAGCCGCGGGATGTCCGGCAGCGTCATCATGCGCCCTCACCCCCGATGTAGTCCGCCAGCGCGGCCAGAAACGCCCTGCGCTTTGGGCGGCTGATCTGCAGCTCATGCGGGCCGACCTGCACCGTGTTCTGCTGCACGCCCGACACCTGCGCGAGATTCACAAGATAGCCGCTGTTACACCGCGCAAACAGACGGCCCGTCAGCTTTTCCTCCAGCGCCTTCAGCGCGCCGGGTGCGGAGAAGTCGCCGTCCTCGGTGTAAAAATGGACGCGGTGGCCCTCGCTCTCGATATAATAGATCGTAGCAGCGTCCAATCTGCGCATGCCGCCGTCCACCGGCACAGCCAGATAATGTCGCGTCCGCTTGGCCAGCTGGTTCACAGCCTTTTGCAGCTGCTGCGAGAACGCAAAGTACGGCACAGGCTTGAGCACGTAATCCAACGCACCGACGGCGTACCCCTTGATGGCATACTGCGCCATGTTCGTAATAAAAATCAGCAGCACATCGCTGTCCAGCTCGCGGATACGGCGGGCAGTCTCCATGCCGTCCAGATGCAGCATCTCTACGTCAAGAAAAATTATGTCGTAGACCGAGCGGTAGTCCTCAAGGATTTCGACGCCGTCGGTGAACATTGTCACCTCAAACTGGGTGCCATACTGCCGCGTGTAGCGCTGCACATACCCCGCCAGCTGCTCCCGGACGGCGGCCTCATCCTCTACGATTGCAATGCGGGTCATCCGCAGTGCCTCCCCTTCTGTTTTTTCTTTAGTATAGCATATTGCCGCGGTGCATGGCAACAAGAATGACCCTCCCGAGCCGTTTGCGGCTGTTGTTGCATCCCCGGGAGGATGGATGAATTTCTCCCCTACTCCCCCACAAAACAAAAAGAGCCGCTGACTTGGGTTGAAGTCAGCGGCAAAACGAAAGCACTCCACAAAGCGGCAATCATTATGAAAAAAGCCTTACGTTTCCGTAAGGCTTTTTTTGGTGCACCATCGGGGACTCGAACCCAGGACCCACTGATTAAGAGATATGGTATCCTTGTTCCCTATCTTTTCCCAACTTTGCAAATCGTTGATTTTACGCGATTTTTATAGGATATTTTAGGGTTTCGTTCCCTCTCGTGCCCTAATTTGCTCTATCTTTTCGCTTCAAACTTGAGCATAACTTGTGCTGGGCTTCGCGCTGTACTTTGCGAAGATTTCCCGCACACGGTCTGCATAGTCGGGCAGTACAAGCGCGTCACGCTCTTTTCCGCCCTTCTCGCGCAGGTGCACACGCAGGTTTCCTTCCGCATCTGTCCGCAGGGCATCCGCCGTCAAGCCTCGCAGACCGCCCCGCCGGGCACCACAGGCACGCGCCAACAGGCGGGCGTCCTCGTGGTGTTCGGCGTGGTAGCGGTCATTGCTTGCGCTTAGTGTCCTCCCCCGCGTTATGTCGGCGCGGTGGCGTATTGGCAGATTTTCGACCCCGAACAGGTCTTGATAGAGCTGCGCATACACGGCGCACAGTGCATAGACCCTTGTGCGTATCGTCCACGCTGACAGGTTTCGTGGTCTCATGTCCGCGTAATAGGCTGGCAAGTGTTCCTTGCATTCAGCAAGATTGCGGCAGCCATATTGCTCGGCAATCCTGCACAGCGCTGTCTTGGCTTGTCTTGCATAGGTCGTTAGCGATGTGGTAGCGTATAGCCCCGTGATGGTCTTGTACGCGGTATGGTTAACTTCTAACTTTTGTCTAGTGTTTTAATCGCAATTGAATTTGCAAGACAAATCTCCACTACCGTTTGAATTATCCTGCGTCCAGTCAGTCTGGTCAGGACTTAAAATGTACCAGCCCAAAGCAGGCCGTCAGTACAACATCCACGGGATCACTCCCGCTGCATTGCAGCGTCATGCCCGCTCCCGGCAGATACTCCGCGCAGAATTTACTCTTTTTCCCGATGAATACGTCCAACGCATTAAATTTTTTCATGACTTTCTCCTTTCAAATCGGTCCCGGTTCTCCACGCAGCTTCCCGCTGCGTCGCACCGGTATTTCCGTCTTGTGCCGCCGCCCCGCCGGGGCAGCGGCGTTTTCCTCAACCCGCCGCACTCCGGCAGCCGTCACCACCTTTGTGCGCTCTCCTACGGCCACCGGCTCTCCAAACTCCCCCGCGGCGATTTTCCGCCGTATCGTGCACTTGCTGCATCCATACCTCGCGACCAGATCTTCCACGGTGTACGTCTCCTTCCGGCTCTCCATCCGCTGCATCACCTTCTCCGCCAGCGCATCCGCCAGCATGTCCAGCAGCATGTTCATGGCATCTTCCATCACGATCTCTCCTTTCCGCTCCTTGCCTTCCCCCGAGGGGGAGGAAGTGGGCTCCCCTTGCCTTCCCCTTCGGGGGAAGGTGGCCCCGCAGGGCCGGATGAGGGCAAACCTTCCGCCGGGCATCTCCAAAAAATGTTCAACATGAACATTTCCCTGTCTCTCCGTAGGGGCGGGGCTCTGCTCCGCCCGCCCTACTTCAGTACTGCATTTTAGCGATATTGCATAATCCACCGTTCAATTTTTTCACAGATGCGACAAAACGCACCATAGAATTTGACTTTTTGCTCAGTAATGAGTATTTTGGTAATAAGGTAAAGTTTTTTCATAAAATCTCCCATGAAAGGAATGATACAACCTATGCCTGATGAAACTTCTACAAATGAAAAGGGGCTAACGATCAAACTTCCAAGTTCCATTGACGAATCCGCGAAAGTCTTACTCAAGCCGCCTGCTGCCGAATTGGGTGACTTCTTTGCAGACCTTTTGTATACAGTAACCGGCAAGGTTCACCTCTCTGCTGCAAAAAAGCGCCTTGAAAACGAATATAAGCTCCAATAGTTCAAGGTCGAATTACAGCAAACGGTAGAAAGCAAAGAGCCACAGTATTTGACTGAACCCAAGCAGCAGGTTGTAGGCCAGGCACTGGCGCAAGTCCAATACTGTCTGGACGAAGAAAATCTCCGTGAAATGTTCAAAAATTTGATTGCCAATGCTGCCGACAGCAGATACAGCCCAATGATTCATCCTTCTTTTTCAACGATGATTACGCAGATGTCTCCTTTGGATGCACAAAATTTGTCGCTATTTAAAGGCGATGAAGCACTTCCTGTCGCAGAATATCGCTATGATATGCAGGATGGTAGTTATCACCGCGCCTTTACTCATGTGTTTTTGGCGAATCCCAATGTTGTTGAGGAAAACTTCTGTGATTTACAATCCGCCTCCCTCAGTTCCTTGGAGCATCAAGGGCTGGTTGAAATTAAGTATGGTAGCTATCTGGCAGATAAAGATGCCTACAAGGCTTTTGAAGAGTTGCCACTTTATAAGGGAATGAAAAAGCGAGTTGTTCCTTATGATGAAAATGTCCGTGGCGACGAAGCGCCCCCTCGAATTGTAGGTGTCTCTATTACAAGGGGGATGGTTTCTTTAACTCCTCTCGGCCATGCCTTTGTTAAAGTATGTTTTGAAAACTAATTTTCCTGCCATAGGTCAATCTCATATCAGCATCCCGTCCAGCATCGCAATGGTATCCGTCAGCCCCAGCCGCTGTTCGTCTGCCAATGCGATGCTTTTTCCGTCCTGCCGCACCCTCAACAACTCCCCCGTAGGGGTAAATTCAAGTTCCAACTTTATAAAGTGTCATATATGACAAATCAATCTGAAAAAAATATCTCTAATAGTTCCTCATTCGTCAAATTCAGCAAATCACAACTCTTTTCGATTTCAACGCGGTTAAATTGTGTGCTTCCGTTAATTTTTCTGCGAATTGCGGAGAGACTGATCCCAAGTTCAAGGGCAAATTGCTCCAATGTTGTACCATGCTCCTTAATTTTTCCGAGTAGTTTGTTCTTATTCATCTATTTCACCTCCAGATGTGTCATATATGACAATTACAATATAGCACCAGTCCCCTTGCTTGTCAACACTTTATGACAATTTAATGTTCTAAAAAGATTTTTTGTGTTGCATTTATGACACATATAGTATATACTGACATTGAGGTGATTCTTTTGGAATTATGTGATGTCATAAGGATACGCCGTGCAGAGCTTGGCTTAACGCTATCGCAGGTCGCGCAGGCATGCGGTGTCGGCAGTAGTATAGTTGCCAAGTGGGAGCGCGGCGAAGTTACAAATTTGCGCAGAGATAATATAAAAGCACTTTCTGATGTTTTGCAGGTTTCTCCTCTTGTACTTTTAGATCGTGAGGATTTGCCAACTGGCGGTACAAGTGTTCCATCTTTGTCAGACACGGAGCTCTATTTGGTTAATAAATTCCGCACCCTCGACTCCCGCGGCCAGTCCGCCGTCCTCAACACCCTCGAGCACGAATACGCCGCTCTCCATGGGGAAGTGCCGTCTGATACCCTTTCCAAGCGCGCATAGGTAGGTGGTTGTTATGGAAAGTTTAATGTTACGCACTTATGATGTTATTGTATATGTTGTTGTTTTGGCTGCAATACCTACCTTGTTCCAATGTTTTGGTATTATATACACTATGGTTCATGATCCGGTATCTTATAAACTAGATAAATATAATTTCCGTTTTATTATCGATAAAAGCAATCGAAAATCTGCTGTGTTTTGCGCAAGAATATCTCTCGTTATCCATGGGCTGCTGCTTTTGTGGCTACTCTGTGCGGCAAATACACATTCTCTTACATTGCCAGTCGTGCGTATAATTGTATGTGCTGTTTTGCTTGTTCTTGATTTGTTTGTCTTTTCGGAGGCAACAAAGGAGGCCGTTGATACGACCCCCTACTACCTGGCCGCACTTGGAAACGAAGCGGCCGAAAAGCTATATCGCAGTAGCGTATTCAGTGTGATGGAAGTGCCTCATTGGGATATTCCTTCCTCGCTCCCGAAATTTGAACGAGATGTCATGCAACGTGCATCCGAGTACCTCAGAGAGATTAACCCAATTAAGACCAAAGATGATAAGATGTTTGAATATGAGGTGATGCGCGAGGTTCTCTTCATTATAGTAATAGATCCATACCAAAAAGTCACAATCCCGTTCAATGCCCTGCAAGTTCTAAATCGCAGTTGCTTTGATTATCTTTCACAAGACAGAGTCGGCCCCATTACATTGTTCCACAAGCAGCGCCTTTTTAGGCTTTGGTCCGCCACTTACGACAATCTTATGGATATGTCAGAACTTTATACCCCTGAAAATAAAGAAGATCAGAAGCATTGCTTCACCAATGTATTCGATCTGGAAGAACTATTCCCGGAAAAATTCAAAAAAACTTCCGATCTACCCGCCGGGGCCTCTACATAACCCTAATGTTGGTTACTCTCCATGGGGAAGGGCCGTCTGATTCCCTTTCCAAGCACGCATAGACCGTAACGATTCCGCTTCATCCCTGTAAAATTTTTCTTCAGATTCGTAAACAAACGATTGATAATATTACTTATAAGTGATATTATATAGAAAGGATGTGGGCACACTGAAAGAAAAGCTGCTAATACTCCGTCTTTTGCAGGATTTTCAAAAGTATATCGGCTTTGTCCTTCCGCACAGCCGGTTTATACCGGAACTTCTTGATCTTCTACGTCGTACAGGCACGGAAGAACAGTTTCTGCTGAAATTTGAATACTATCTTTCCATCCTGAAAGATTATGGCAGTTCTGTAATTGGGCCGCGGGGTTCTCCGTTGGAACATCTCAGCGGTGAGCAATACTTGTGTTCCATGCGTTTTCCTGCAAATTGCTCCAATGTCCGCATCCTATTTGCTTACCAAAATGACAAAGTATATCTTCTGCTCGCTTTTTATGAACGGCAGGGCCACCGCAACACCGAGTACACCTCATACACCGGCCCCGCCAATGAGCGCCTGCAAGATATGCTAAGGGAGGAAGAAGAATGAGCAAAAAAAGCATCGCATCTTTTGAGGACTTGATGCAAGCCATTGTCAAGCAGATGTCCCCCGTTGAGGTTCTGCAAACAAGCATCCGTCTGGAGATCAGCCGCATGATTCGTGAAGCCCGTAAGCGCAGCGGCATGAGCCAAAAGGAATTTGCTTCTAAGATGGGTGTGACCCAGAGCCTTGTTTCCCGCTGGGAAAGTGGCGAGTGTAATTACACCGTTGATACTCTCGCGCAAATTTGTCTGGCACTGAATCTTACCATGAACTGCCCGCTGGCCTATGAAGAAATTCCTGCGATTAAAGTGGCTGCCAAAATCGTTGAGGTAAACCGCTGGGACGGGAAAACAGTTTCTTCCAAAACGACTGCGGATACAGCTGATTTTCTGCTTTCCGATGCACCGGATGATGACGATGACTATATGGGGGCTGCCTGATGAAAGTAAATGAATTTGCATCCAATTTTCAGTATGAAAACGCTGTTATGACGGAAGGAAATTTCACCAATAATTTGGTGCAGTCTGGGGACAGTGCTAATCTTGACAGCGAGGCAGAAGTTTCCGTCAGTAATATTTATACGGATGAAAGCAACGGTAAAAAGCTCGGCCGCGTCAAATTGGAACTGAACGGCACTTTTTCTGTTACCGACCATCCGGAGGCAAATTGCACCTATCATTTTGTGTTTAACGGGGAATTTTCCACCCCCGTAGATACCCCGGACAAGGATTTTCACAAAGCCCTCTGGTTCAACGGTTCCACCGCGCTGTACGGTATTGCACGTGCAAAAATCGAAACCATTTCTTCTATGATTATGCAGTCCGGTAAAATTTCTTTGCCAATGGTCAATATGGTTGAGCTTGTCAAAGAGCAGTATAAGCAGAAAATGCAGGCGGCTGCTGAAAAATAAAATACTCAACCTGAACAAAATAAAAAACGCCCCACGGTTCCAGCCGTGAAGCGTCTCATAGATCAGGCTTGCCTCGGAATTGAGTACAATACCAAACCCAGCACTTGTTATTGTACCACCTCCGGGGCAGGCTTGCAAGCCTGTATCCATTTTTAGGAGGTGTATTTTTTATAGCAATGACCAAACGTGCCGATGGCCGGTATCAGAAAAAGGTAACCCTGTCCAACGGTAAACAAAAAATCGTATACGGCAAATCCCCCGCCGCCGTCAACGCTGCCGCCCGCGCCCTCCTGGCCGAGGATGAAGCCGGCTTGGAAATAGGTGACCACACCCTTGTGGGCGAGTGGGCCAAGACCTGGCTTGAAAGCTACAAAATGACGCTGCGCTACTCCACAATAAGGATGTACCGCAACGCCTACAATAAGCACATCATGCCCGTAATCGGCAGCATGGAGCTGCGCGACGTTCGCCCCGTACATATCCGCCGGGTGCTTGCCGGTGTTGCCGATCTTTCGGAAAGCTCGCAGCACAAAGTCCTGATCACGGCCCGCCAGCTGTTCCAGTCGGCCCGGCAGAACAAGCTGGTCTCCTCCGACCCCACCGAGGGCATGAAGATCACCAAACACAACACACCCAGCAAAAAGAAATACCTCACCGACGAGGAAGCCGCCGCCCTGATGAGCGCGCCGTCACCGAACCACGCGCCCGCGTTTTCTGCGGTCTCTGCCTTTACTGCGGCCTGCGCAAGGAGGAAGCCCTCGGCCTGAAATGGTCTGACATCGGCGTCGGGCAGCTCGTCGTTTCCCGGGCCATGACCTTCGGCACTAACCAGCAGCTCCCCACCGATGAGCTGAAAACCAAGGCCGCCCACCGCATCATTCCTGTTCCCCGCGCCCTGCAGCGCATCCTGGACGAGACGCCGCGCCTGAGCGCACACGTTGTCTCCGGCCTCAACGGTGCAGACATGACCGCGCAGATGTTCAAGCGCCTCTGGGATACCCACGTGCGGAAGGCAGCCGCCATGCCGGACGTGCATCCCCACATGCTGCGCCACACTTACGCCACAACACTCTATCACGCAGAAATCGACCTGCGCACCGCCCAGCGCCTTCTAGGCCATTCCTCCATCCAGATGACCGCCAACATTTACACCCACTTAGAGGCCCAGGACAGCCTTGCCGCCGCCCTGAAGCTCAACAATTACCTTGACGATCTCCCCGCTGCCGAGGCTACTTGACCGTACATAAAATCATAGTAGGTAGTCAAAAAGTAGTCAAAACCCGTAATTCCAAACAGCACAAAAAAATAAACGCTGAAACATCACGTTTCAGCGCTTATTTTATGGAGCTGGTGGCCGGACTTGAACCGGCGACCTGCTGATTACGAATCAGCTGCTCTACCAACTGAGCCACACCAGCACGCAAGACAACAATAAATATTATACAGATTTTCCCGGATAAGTCAATACCCTGACGAAAATTTTATTGCTGTCCTGCGGGATTGTAGTTTACTCCGCGTCCTCGCAGAAGGCCTTGAAGGTCAGGTAGGCCATGTAAACGTCGGCCTTGGAGACGATCTCAAACGGAGAGTGCATCGAGAGCACGGGTACGCCGATGTCGATGGTGTCGATGTCCTGATTGGCGACATACTTGGCAACCGTGCCGCCGCCGCCCAGGTCGAGCTTGCCCATCTCGCCGATCTGCCACACAACGCTGTTGGCGTCCATCAGACCGGTCAGGTAGCTGACGAGCTCGGCGGAGGCATCGCTCGTGCCGGACTTGCCGCGGGAGCCGGTGTACTTGTAAATGGCCACGCCGCGGCCTGCGTAGGTGCCGTTGTCGGGCTCAAAGGCGTCTGCAAACGTCGGGTCGTAGGCCGCCGTAACGTCAGCAGACAGGCACTTGGCGGCCTTGCAGGCCGTGATGTAGTCCGCCCCCTGCCCTGCGCAGAGCTGCTGCAGGAAGTGGAAGGTGTACATGCTGTTCAGGCCGGTGACGCCGTCGGAGCCGGTCTCCTCCTTGTCGGTCAGGACGCAGACGGAGGTATAGGCAGGGCTCTTGGTCCCGATCTCGGCCATCAGCGCAGGGTAAGCGTCCACACGGTCATCGTGGCCGTAGGCACCGATCATAGCGCGGTCCAGACCGATGTCGCGGGCCTTGTAGGCAGGCACGACCTCGATCTCGGCGCGGGTGAAGTCGCGCTCGGTGATGCCGTAGGCCTCGTTCAGCATGCCCAGGACGTTGAGCTTGACGCGCTGCTCGGCGTCCTTATCCTCGATGGGCAGGGACGCAATGATGACGTTGAGGTCCTCGGCGGTAATGCCCTCGGCCAGCGTCTTGGCGCTCTGCTTGGCACCCAGATGCGGCAGCAGATCGGTGATGCAGAACACGGGGTCGTCGTCCTTCTCACCGATGCAGACGTTGACCCTGGTGCCGTCGGCGCGGTAGATGACACCGTGCAGGGCCAGCGGGATGGTGGGCCACTGGTACTTGCGCACGCCGCCGTAGTAGTGGGTGCGCAGGTAGCCGATGTCGGTCTTTTCAAACACGGGCACGGGGCGCAGGTCGAGGCGCGGGGAGTCGATGTGGGCAATGTTCAGGTGGAAGCCCTCATCGAGGTTCTTCGTGCCGATGGTCGCGGCCAGCACGCACTTTTCGCGGTTGATGGTGTAGACCTTGGTGCCGGGGGCGTAGCTCGTGCCGGGCACAAACTTCTGATAGCCGGCGGCGGTCAGCAGCTTTTCGCTGTAGGCCGTGGCCTCGCGCTCGGTCTTGGCGTTGTCCAGGAAGGTCTTGTAGCCCTCGCAGAAGTCCTGCGCGGCGGCAATGGCATCGGGGGCCGCGTCGGCTACCGTTTCATTTTTATAGAGCAGATTTTTCAGTTCCTCGGTGGTTTTCATTTCGAGAATCCTTTCTAAAAATTATTTATAAATCTCCGAGTAGTGCTGATAGCTCTCGGTGATTTTTTTTACATAGAGCCGCATCTGCGGGTAAGGGTAATGGTCCAGCGTAACGCCGTCCGACGAGTACGCCTCCTGCCCGAGCAGACCGTCCACGGTGCCCACGCCGCTGTGGTAGGCCGCGGCGGCGGTGGCCAGATGGCCGCTGTACCGGTCCAGGCAGTAGCTGACAAAGTAGCTGCCGAACCGGATGTTCGTCTCGGGGTCGTAGAGGTCGTCGAACGTCAGGCTCTCCTTCGGGGCGATTTTCATCTTGATCCAGTCGAACGTAACCTCGGTGATCTGCATGAGTCCCCTGGCCCCGGCGTCGGAATCTGCGTTCGGATCAAAATTGCTCTCGGTGCGGATGAAGGCGTATAAAATCATCGGGTCTATGCCGTATTTCCCGGCGTAATACTCAACGTACTCTGTGAAGCGCTGCGGGTATTCCCAGTGTTCGATCTTATCGCGGAAGGTGCTGAACAGCAGCGTTCCCGCCAGGGCCAGCACCAGCAGCAGCGCCAGGATCGGTGCTAAAATGCTTCTTTTTCGCTTTTTGGCTTTTGGCATGTTCCCTCCTTCTCCAATCCATTCAAAACGGATCGCAGCTTTTCACGCAGGGCATCCGGTGTGCTGTCGTTGACCAGCTCTGCCGTGGCAGCGGCGCGCAGCGTTTCCAGCGGGGTCTGCGCATCCAGACGGCGGCGGGCCATCTCGGGCGCGATGCCGTCGCGGGCACAGATGCGGGCCACACTCGTCTCATAGGGGGCCGTGACCAGGATCAGTGCGTCGCAGCGCGCCTCAAACGGCGTACCGACAATGACCGCACCGTCCACAAAGGCAAGGTCTGCCCCGCCCCGCCGGGCCTCGTCCAATGCGGCGTCGATGCGGCGCAGGATCTCCGGCTGGGTGATGTCTGTCAGGGCCGCCGTGCCCTCCGGCGTGGCAAACGCGCGGTCTGCCAGCAGGCGGCGGCGCACCGTGCCGTTTTCGTCAGCAATATCCGCGCCGAACACCTGTTGCAGCTGTGCAATGCAGGGCGAACCGGGCAGCAGCACTTCCCGCGCAACTAAATCTGCATCAATACAAGGATAGCCCTTTTCCCGCAAGAAATTTGTCGCACTGGACTTGCCGCAGCCGCTGCGGCCTGTGATGCCGACTACCTTCATAGCTCGACCACCCGGAACGCCGCGGCGCGGATGAGTCGGTTGTAGACCGCCATCGAGACGCCGTCCTGCTCGGGGCAGCGGGCGTAGACGACCTGCGCACCGTGCTTGTCCAAATCGCGCAACGCTGTGAACAGGTGGTGTGCCTGGGTCACGCCGTCATGGTTTTTGCCGTACTCGATGAACGGCACGCCCAGCTGTGCGCCCTCCCCGTCAAAGCAGAGCGCCCAGACGCCGGGTTCGGTATGCTGCTTGATAAATTCTTTGTATTTAGCAAAATCGCCGCGCAGGATCGTGACCTGCGCCTTGGGGGCATAGTGCTTGTACTTCATGCCGGGCGAGCGCGCGACCTCGCCGTCCTTGAGCTTTTCAAGGATGGCCGGGCTGACGAGGACTTCCTCGCCCAAAACGGCCTCCAGCTGCTCCTTCGTGACGTAGCCGGGGCGCAGGAGCATCGGATGCTCCCCCGTCACGGCGACGACGGTGGACTCGACACCGA
>OMCE01000739.1_pt1 | contig 15513 bp, 8 predicted proteins | sample 1644981 | NCBI WGS metagenome assembly OMCE01 (sample SAMEA103958151, study PRJEB25191) | human gut metagenome | reverse complement strand
TTTGTGAAAAATATGGGAGTGGCCGCAGCTGGGACAGGCATATTTGCAGCGGCGTATCAATATTATGTAGTAGGCGATGGCGTGGAGACATTGAAGATGCTGGGGTGTGGACTGGCAGCTTGCATAGTGCTGGTGGCTGCTCATAACCAGTGGAATTGTGAATGGCATATGAGGACTCTGCGTGACAGCGCCAGAAATTATCTGGGCAACAGCCTGGCAAACAGATTGAAAAAGGAAGAAGAGAAACAGACGACGAAGCAGGATACTGTTGAGGCCATGGCAGCATGCAGTGAGACAGATGAAAATGACAGGATAAAAAGAAAGGCGAAGCCTGCGCGGAAAGCACAGCGGAGTGATAAGTCAGATTATGATGCTTTGCTTGACGGAATAATGAAGAAAATGCTTGCGGACGGATAGCAGGGGTGTTGATGAGCAGGTGCGTGGCAGATGAAATGCAGGTGAAAGCCGCCTGCAGAAGCCAATAAATTCAGGATGGTAGATAGTGAGAAAGCTGTACTTGATAGCAGGACTGTATGCTGCCTGCGTGATCGGAGCCGTGCTCAGCGGATGCTCCATATATGACAAGGAGGATCTGTCCAAGATGGTGGCGACTCCGGGGGACGCAGAGTGTCAGGCGGACGGTGCGAAGAATGGGGAAGGTGATGCGGAAGGAAAAGAAAAATCGGGAGACAAGACGGAAGATGCGGAGAGTAACACAGACGGGGAGAGTCGGGGTGAGGATATGACCAGACTCAGGGATTACAGCCAGATATCGACAAAGAAATATTCATGGTACATAGTGCGGGACAAAAATCATGGAATGAGTGGCTGTGACAACAGCTTTCCGCTGGAGCAGTACGATGCGTTCTACGTGGACAGAGTGTGTGCTGAGAAGAATGAAAAGGTGATGTATCTGACATTTGACTGTGGGTACGAGAACGGATATACAGAGCAGATGCTGGATGTGCTTAAAAAGCACAATGCAAAGGGCTGCTTCTTCGTGACGATGACTTACATAAGGGACAATCCGGATATAGTAAAGAGGATGAAGGAGGAGGGACATCAGGTGGGAAACCACACGGTGCATCATCCGTGCATGCCGGAGAAGAGTGTGGAGGAGCAGAAAAGTGAGTTAAAGGAGTGCTCAGACTTTATGAGGAATGAAACTGGGTATGAAATGGATATGTATTTCAGACCGCCGAGCGGTGAGTACAGTGAACAGGTTCTGCAGCTGGCTAAGGATATGGGGTATAAGACCATATTCTGGAGTATGGCTTACCTTGATTATGATGTGAACAATCAGCCGGGGACGGACTATGTCATTGATCATTTTGCGAAATATCATCATCCGGGAGCCATTCCTCTCATACACAATGTGTCGTCGTCCAATGCGCAGGCACTTGATACGGTTCTCACAAACCTGGAGAAGGAGGGATATGAGTTCAGGTCTTTGAATGAGATGAAAATTGAATAGTGGTATCAGAAACAGAAGCTCTCTGTGCGGATCATGCCGATCCGAACGGAGAGCTTTTGTGTATTGGCAGTGCGATCTGTGTGATATAAGCATCTTTATTTGCTCCGTGGGTTGGAGGACCCTCCATAAATGAATTGCGAAAATAACCACAGGTCGCAAGATTGTTTTCTTTTGCATAGTCCAATAGTTTTTTCTGGACAGTGTCGAAATTTTCATATGGACCACGATAGTATATACAGATAGCTGCAGTCTGTGGAAGTTTTTTATGTGTTCGTCATTGGTGTCAGGATCTGCTGCGACAGGTATGACATATCTTCCTTCGGATGTTGATTCGACAAAAACCTCTGTACACATTTTGCCTGTGGTGTCCAGTTGATATTTTTTTGTTGCCTCGATAAAGGTCTTGCGCAGATCTTCAGTTTTTCTGGCCAGATCAGAGTCTTTGAACTCCTGACAAAATGCAGTGAATGAGGGAAGAGTGGTAAAATGGATCTCCGGTTCTGATGTCTGGGACTGACGCAGCTGAAGCTGGGCTATGCACAGATCCAGCTGGGAACGGAGCGCAGTCATACGTTCAATGACATCCTCAAGCTTTTCGGTATTATTGAAGTACTTGTTAATCTCGGATAACGATAATCCTAGTCCCTGAAGAACTTTTATAATTCGTATATGTACGATGTTATCGGCAGAGTAGTAGCGGAAACCGCTGCTCTCATTTTTGTGTGCGGGTGTCAGAAGCCCCAGGTCTTCGTAGTTTAACAGCATTCTTCTTGTCACTCCAAGCATTTTAGTGACTTCCCCAATTTGATATAGATTTTTATTTGCGTGATTCATATGATTTCCCTCCCCTTAAAAATAGACAAAAAAATTGTGAATATTGCATAAATACCGCAAAAATATTGTTGACTTGAACATTGATGTACGAATTATAATTATCATAAATTGTTAAAGGGAAAGAGTCAAGAATTAACAGGAGGTAATGGTTGCAGAGAGAAAACATTAACGGACACACGAAAAAGAGGTTTTATTGAGAAAGAGAGGGAAGTGTATGAAAGAAAGAATTCTATGCAGAAAAGTTATGGCATGGCTCATGACAGCTTTCATGGTCATAACGTGTTTGATTTCGATAGGTGGTAAGAATACTGCCTACGCAGCGGCTATGGAGAATATCAAGGTAACAGACGTGGATATAAGCACAGATGGACATATGAGAGGTCTCAAGTGGGGGTGGACAACCAGCGGTTATGCCAGCGCGAGCTGCAAGCTTGGCATTCAGTCTGAGAAGTTCACGACTGGAGATCTCACAAACTTTGGTGATTATCTGAGCAGCCATAGGTACAGTGGATGGGCGAGTGCCGAGTCACCTGAAGGCTGCGGATTTAAAGGCTGGATAACAGAGAACTCGTTCTCAAGGAGTTCAGGTACATATGACAGAACGGATACCATTTCCGGAGAGGGAATAGATATGGGTACCACGGGTGTGTATTATCTGTATACGTGGACATATTACAATGGTTATGTATTCCCTGATATTTACATAGGAAGTATTGATCTGAATGCTGGCAAGATCGTGGACGCCAGCGGCAATGAAATAACATTTCAGATCGGTGGCTTTTCAGGCGGAGGCAATACAGATCCTTCGGAGGAAGAAGTTGTATTCATGAACAATGGATATCCATATGGCAAGAATATGACGAATAGTTCAATCACTCTCGTTATGGACGTGACAGGGGAAGCTGCAACATATCAGTGGCAGAGCGCAACCAGTAAGCGTGGACTATTTACAGATATTGAAGGTGCAAATGGAAGTACATATACGTTCACCCCGACTCATGGATACTGGTACAGGTGCGTGGTGGATGGTACAGCCAGCAGAGCGGTAAAGGCAGTTATCCCTACCAGTGACAATGGAAATACGTGGACAAAGCCAAATACTTGCTGGTATATAAGCAATGGAGTTATGGCTTACATGGCCAATGACAAAGGGGTTGATATTGTTGGCTTGTATACCAAGGACGGAAAGAACTATATGCTTGGAACAAGCTACGACAAAGTATGGAGATTGTACAGCAGAAGCGATTCAGAGCCTTCAGCTGAAACGGCTACATCACAAGTATCTGTGGCTTCGCTTGCAGCTCTAAGATTGTCGTTTGATCCTATGAATACTCACGATCTGATTTTTGATGCTGAACTTGGTGAGGGACAGCATTCATTTGCAATAGGAGCGGATGCGAACATTGGAAATAGTATTACAAGCTCTGACAGTGCAGATGAAGCGGTGCTTGCTGCCACTGTCAAGAATGGTGAATTACAGCAGATAGCGATGATGGGAGTTGCTAAAGCGGCGGATGCGGCAGATGATACTCCATCATTTGTTCTTGCCCCTATAACACAGGCAAGTAATTACTGGATCGGGGGCTATGATTCCAGAAGAATATTTGAGTACAATACAGGTTCATCAAGCTACATAAAGGAAACTGCTGAAATAAATGGTCAGAATGCTGCATCCCTGGTTGAAGGAATAGATTCGGGATTGACAATGTCATGGACAAATGTTGAAGATGGCGGACATATAGGTTTCAAATTCAGCGTTGGAGCGGTGGCTGATGTAGGAGCAGTTACAGGACAGGTTGATTATATAACAGAAAATCTGACAGAGCTTGATGGCGATACATCATATATCATCACTGTTGATGGCGAGTCATATGACATTGTGAGTGATATGTATGGTGATATAGCTCTTGAGGGAACAGATGATAACGACGTATCATATAGTTTGTTTGGTAAAAATATAAGTATCCGCAAGAAAGACAGTCAGGATACACCTGCTGATATAACTGTTGCAGCAAGACCGGAGGCACCATCTGCACCGAAGACTCTTGCAGACATACAGAATCCAACACCAGCCGATATGGAAAGTGCTGCAGACGGCGAAGGCATTGAGATAGTAAGCGTGACTGGCGATTCTGTGACTGTAAGCCCGCTTGGCGGACAGCAGTATCAGTATTCGACGGATGGAGCGACCTGGACAGTTCTCGATGATCTGAATGTGTCAGATAATTATGTTATCTCAGGACTTGAAGAGAATCAGAGGGTATATGTTCGCACAAGATACGTGGCTAATACGACAAAACCAGCTTCATTGTGGTCAGATGCCAAGGCAGTCTCACGTGATCTGATCGCCGGAGTAACTGCGGAAGATACAACCTGCACTTACGATGGATTGATACATAGCCCATCTGTTACAATTGCAGATGGCCTGGATGGAGCTTCTATCCGTTATTCATTGGCAGCAGGTGAGCCGTACACACAGACGGTTCCAGAACTTAAAAATGCCGGAACATATAAGGTGTATTACCTTGTTACAGCAGATGAGTGTTCACCGGTATTTGGCGATGTGACTGTGACTATCGAAAAGAAAACGATCACAGCGGATAAGGTAATCGTTGATGAAAATGCATATATACAGGGAATCCAGTTCTCAGGATTGCTGGATGGAGAAGAACTGGTATATGACGAGGATTATACTGTGGTACTGTGGGACGTTACACCAGGAATAGAGAAGGTTGTAACTACATACAGATTTGGGCTTGCAACTACGGGAAATGCAGCCAATTACATGCTTCAGAACAAGTCATGGGATATGGTTCATTATCATGACTGGACGTATGAGATAAAAGAAGGCCACAGTAACAAGATAATTGCATATTGCAATGAAACTGAGAATCCGGCACACTGCGCATATCAGGGCAGAAACGAGGCGGTCAGCTGTACTGTGACAGCAGAAAGCAGAGCGTATGACGGCACAGAATATGCAGGTGCAGTTGTTAATAACTGGATAACAGAGAAGACCGGAGAGGCTGCTGTTACATATTATGAGGGAACAGGTGATACCGATTATCCGGAAAATGAGAATGCGCCGGTAAATGCAGGTACTTATAAGTTTGTTGTGAAGATAGCTGATGTTACGGCTTATGCAGAATTTGAAATACAGAGACTTGATCAGAATGTTGAATTTGATGTAATCGATTACACATTTGGCGACAGTGTAGAGGCTCCAGCGGTTACAGGAGCACAAGAGGATCCTGTTATAGAGTATTACTACACAACAGAGAACAGCAACACGGATGGAACATTGTGGGAGAACTCCAGATCGGCAGATCCGGGCACATATTATATGTATGCCAAGGTTTGTGCTACAACCAATTACAATGAGTATGTAACACAACCGGTTCAGTTCACAGTTGCAAAGAGAGAAGCTCCGACAGACATAACAGCGGCAGATATTGTAAAGACATATGACGGCAAGTCATATGGAATAACAGTTACAGGTGATATTCCAGAGGATGCGGTTGTGACGTATGGAACTTCTGAGGATGCATGCGATAAGACTGTAAGTCCGAAGTACAGTCAGGCTTCAGATGAACCATACACTGTATATTATAAGGTTGCAGCAAGGGGATATGACACGATATCCGGACATGCAACTATCACCATCAACAGAAGACCACTTGCTGTATCGGGAATCAAAGCTACATCAAAGGCTTACGATGGACAGACAGAGGCAAAGCTTGACTATTCAGGCGTTGTTCTGAATGGTAAGGTCAGCGCAGATGTGATTGCAGTTACAGCTACAGGAACATTTGACAGTGCAGATGTGGGAACAGGCAAAACTGTAAGCATCACAGATATAAAGATCAGCGGAAAGACCGCTTCAAACTATGTACTTACAGAAGATGCCCAGCAGCAGACAGCAAAGGCAGATATCACTCCTGCGGGAACAACTCTTACTGTAGAAAAGGTTGGAGCTAAGACATATGGAGGTGCAAAGTTTGCCCTCAATGTGAAGTGCAGTAGAAATGACAAGAAAACATTTACAAGCAGCAATACAAAGGTTGTCAAGGTGGATGGCACAGGCAAGGTAACTATAGTTGGTGCAGGCAAGGCGGTTGTGACAGTATCCGTTGCGGCAAATCAGAACTATAAGGCAGCAGCTGCAAAGGTTGCGATCACGGTAAACAAAAAAGCCATCAGAGTAACTGCAAATGACGCATCTAAGTATGAAGGCAAGGCGGATCCGAAGTTTACATTTACAGCGGAGGGACTTGTTGGCAAGGATAAGCTTACAGGAATTGTTCTCAAGAGAGCTGCTGGTGAGAAGTCCGGAACATACACGATCACAGCAAGCCAGAAGAAGGGTGCAAATCCAAACTACAATATAACATTTGCCATTGGTCGTCTTGTTATAAAGAAATCTCCAAATGTTGAACCTAGTGGAACAGAACTCTATAAGAAGACACTTCCGTTCTTCCTTATGAAAGGAAAGGGAACAGGAACAAGAATAGATCTGACATGGGATAAGGTCAAAGGTGCAACAGGATATGATGTATACTGGTCATACTGTAATGGAAAGAACAACTTCAATAAGCTTGCTAATGTACCGAAGTCCCAGAAATATGCCGATAAGAACCTCAATAATAAGAGAGAATACAAGTATTTTACAGTCGCATACAAGATGTCGGGTGGCAAGAAGGTATATCTCGGCAGGACAAATACAGTCCATGTTGCAATGCCTTATGCAGCAAAGACAAATGTCCTGAAAGTTACTGTGAACAAGACCAAGGCTAACCTTGCAAAAGGTAAAACATTTAAGATCACCAAGAAGGTTAAGCTTGAGAATCCAAAGAAGAAGGCGTTAAACCATCTTACGAAGAAGGAAAGGTTCATAACATCCAATGCAAAGGTGGCAACTGTTTCATCTGCAGGAGTTATAAAGGCAGTGCGTAAGGGCACATGTACGGTTTATGTAATGTCTGAAAATGGTGTTTGTGCAAAGATCAAAGTGACGGTTAAGTAGTGCTTTAGACATGGTTATAATTGAAAACTCCTCCAAACCGGTTGTGGCTTTGGGGGAGTTTTTTGAGATTAATAGTTGATTATGGTATACCTATTTGCTAAAATTGATTCAATGTGAAAAATTTAATACAAGTAAGGAGAGAAAACAAATGGCACAGACAGTAAGTTTCGATTTTAAGAATGCAAAAGCCATGGCTACAGACGCTGATATCGCAGCAATCAAGGATCAGGTAGTAGCTGCAAAGGCAACACTTGTAAACAAGACCGGTGAGGGAAATGATTTCCTTGGATGGATCGACCTTCCAGTAGACTATGACAAGGAAGAGTTTGCGAGAATCAAGAAGGCAGCAGCTAAGATCCAGGCAGATTCAGACGTGCTTGTAGTAATCGGTATCGGTGGTTCTTACCTGGGTGCAAGAGCAGCCATCGAAGCTTTAAGACACAGCTTTTATAATTCAGTTGACAAGTCAATCCGTAAGACTCCTGAGATCTACTATGCAGGATCAAACATCAGCAGCACATACATGGCTCATCTGCTTCAGGTGATCGGTGACAGAGATTTCTCTATCAACATCATCTCCAAGTCAGGTACAACAACAGAGCCTGGTATCGCTTCAAGAATCTTCAAGAAGAAGCTTGTTGAGAAGTATGGCAAGGAGGGCGCAGCAAAGAGAATCTACGCCACAACGGACAAGGCAAAGGGAGCTCTCAAGACACTTGCAACAGAGGAAGGCTATGAGACATTTGTAGTTCCTGATGATGTAGGAGGACGTTTCTCAGTTCTCACAGCAGTTGGTCTTCTGCCAATAGCAGTAAGCGGTGCTGATATAGATAAGCTTATGGAAGGCGCAGCTTCAGCAAGAAAGGATTGTCTTGCACAGGACTTCGACGATTCAGATGCTATGAAGTACGCAGCAGTAAGAAATGTACTGTACAACAAGGGTAAGTCAATCGAGATCCTTGCTAACTTTGAGCCGGCGCTTCACTATGTATCAGAGTGGTGGAAGCAGCTCTACGGCGAGAGCGAGGGAAAGGATGGCAAGGGACTTTTCCCAACAGCTACGGACTTTACAACAGACCTTCATTCACTTGGACAGTTCATCCAGCAGGGTTCACAGAACCATTTCGAGACAGTTATCAATGTTGTTAATCCAACATGTGAGATTGTTATGGAGGAAGAGGACTCAGATCTTGATGGACTTAACTATCTTGCAGGCAAGACAGTTGATTTTGCAAATAAGAGTGCTATGAACGGAACTATCCTTGCACACGCAGATGGTGGAATACCTATCATCCAGATCAACATCGACAAGATTGATGAGTTCACTCTCGGTGAGCTATTCTACACATTTGAGTTTGCATGTGGTGTGAGTGGATACACACTTGGTGTAAATCCATTCAATCAGCCAGGTGTTGAGAGCTACAAGAAGAACATGTTCGCTCTTCTCGGCAAGCCGGGCAACGAGGAGCTTGGCAAGAAGCTTCTTGCAAGAATCAACGGCTAATAGATCTTTACAGATTAATATATAAGAGATGCAGGTGTGTTTTGCCACACCTGCATTTTTTTGCAATTCTATATTTCTTGTAATCAGAATCGCACAATGTTATACTTATGAAGTGTATAGGCTCAGAACTGAGCCTGATCATTTGCATTGTGAATGGAAGGATAAGAAGGGCAGTGACATATGAATGAAAAGAGAGATGTAGAGGGGCTGTACAACCGATATAGACAGGTTCCATTGTATCTGATAGGAATGTTCTGTCTGATGACAGTGTTCATGTATTTTGTCGGAATAGGAGCCGGCGTTATAGCCACCATTTTTACGGCAGTATACGGAGCGGTGAGCATTGTTGTTTTCCTGAGGATGAATGCTTTGTCCCGCGACAGATATGTGGAATTTGCCATGGAGCACGGCAAGATGCAGAAGGAGCTCATAAAGGAGTTTCCGGTTCCGTACGCATTGCTTGACGAGGATGGAAAAGTTGTGTGGGTGAACGACGAGTTCTCAGGTATAACGGAGACCAGTAAGAGAAAGCTCATGAAGCTGAATATAGTTCAGGTATTTGAGGAGGTTACCGAGGAGAGTCTTCCTTATCAGGAGGATGTCACCGAGGGAGAGATAGCATTTAACGGAAGAGAATACCGTTATGAGATCAGACGTGTACAGGTGAATAAGGTTGAGCCTGCTATGGAAGAGACGGATGCCCAGCCGGGTGAGGCCGGCACAGACGGAGATGGGGCTGATGAGCAGAAGAAAGAGACGAAGGCTTCGCACGGTGGTTCAAGACACCACGGCAAGACGGACACCTTCCTTGCGTTCTACATGTTTGATGTGACAGTGGTGAATCAGCTTGCTCAGGAGAACCATGACCAGAAGCTGGTTGCGGGTCTCATATATATTGATAACTACGATGAGATATTTGAGTCGCTTGAGGAAGTACGACACTCTCTTCTTGTTGCCCTGGTCGACAGAAAGATTAACAAATACATGGCAAATGTCGACGCCATAGTCAAGAGCCTTGAGAAGGACAAGTACATGTTCGTGATGCCACAGAAGTATCTGGATCAGCTCAAGGAGAACAAATTTGCCCTGCTCGATGAGGTCAAGGCTATAAATATCGGAAATGATCTTCCGCTTACACTCAGTATAAGTCTTGGTACTGATTACAAGAGCTTTATAGAAAACTTTGAGGCAGCGCGTTCCGCCATGGAGCTTGCTCTGGGCCGAGGCGGCGATCAGGCGGTTATCAAGTCCGCCGACAGGATCACCTACTTTGGCGGTAAGAGTCAGGGAACGGAGAAGTCCACGAGAGTTAAGGCGAGGGTTAAGACTCTTGCGTTCAAGGAGCTTCTTGAGACCAAGGAGAAGGTTATAATCATGGCCCACAAGAATCCGGACATGGATGCTTTTGGTTCAGGTATAGGAATATACAAGATGGTGACTGCGCTGGGCAAGACGGCGCATATAGTTGTAAATGAGGTGTCATCGGCCATAAGTCCGATATACGGCAATTTCACTTCGAGCAATTCCTACCCGGCAGATATGATAATCAACAACGATCAGGCGCTCAGTCTGGTCGATGACGACACGGTCGTAGTTGTGACGGATGTGAATAATCCTACGCTCACGGAGTGTGAGGAACTACTGGCATATGCGAAGAGCATAGTGGTGTTCGATCACCACAGGCAGACAAAGGATGTCATTGCAAATGCGACACTGTCGTATATAGAGCCATTTGCGTCATCTGCATGTGAGATGATCGCAGAGATGCTCCAGTACATGGATGAGAAGATAAAGCTCAGGCCTACAGAGGCGGACGCCATGTATGCCGGAATACTCATTGACACCGACAACTTCCTGAGCAAGACCGGTGTCAGAACCTTTGAGGCAGCCGCGTTCCTGAAGAGAAGCGGTGCGGATGTCATGCGAGTAAGGAAGATGTTCAGAACTGACATAGAGACCTACAGACAGAAGGCGGAGGGTGTCAGCCACGCAGAGATGGTGCTTGATGCATTTGCCATATCAATCATTACACCTGGGGATGGCCCTGAGTCGCCGGTGGTACTCACCGCCAAGATTGCAAATGAGATGCTGAACATCGCAGGTGTCAGAGCTTCATTTGTAATAGCGCAGATGGGTGCGGATGTCAAGATAAGTGCAAGAGCCATTGACGATGTCAATGTCCAGATAATCATGGAGAGAATGGGTGGCGGCGGTCATGCAAATATCGCGGCAGCTCAGTTTGAAAATGCGAAAGCAGAGGATATAAAGAAGGAGCTTGTTGGGCTCCTGAATGAGATGTATAAGGAAGGAGATATTTAGGATATGAAGGTCATATTATTACAGGATGTTAAAAGCCTTGGAAAGAAAGGCGCAATGGTAGAGGTAAATGAGGGCTACGCAAGAAATTTCATCATTCCTAAGAAGCTCGGCATGGAGGCAACTCCAAAGAATATGAATGATTTCAAGCTCCGCAAGGCTCATGAGGAGAAGGTGGCAGCAGAGAATCTTGCTGATGCCAAGGCACTTGCGGCAGAGCTTGAGAAGGCTTCAGTAACTGTTAAGATCAAGGTTGGAGAGGGCGGAAGAACATTTGGCTCAGTATCCACAAAGGAGATCTCAGATGCCATCAAGAGCCAGCTCGGTAAGGATATAGACAAGAAGAAGATCGTTATGAAGGACTCCATCAAGGCGTTAGGAAGCTTTTCAGTGAAGGTCAAGCTTCACCCTGAGGTTCAGGCAGATCTTGCTGTAAAGGTCGAGGAAGCATAAGGAGTATAGATAAAATATGGAAGATGCATTTGCAAGAAAAAAGCTTCCCTACAATCTGGATGCCGAGAAGTCTGTTATAGGTTCCATGCTCATGGACAGAGACGCCATAGTAGAGGCGTCCGATATGCTGACCAAGGAGGATTTCTACTACGGTCAGTACGGAATATTGTTCGAGAATATGGTAGAGCTGTTCAAGGAGGGTAAGGCGGTCGATCTGGTAACCCTGAAGAACAAGCTTGAGGAGAACAATGTACCTGATGAGGTCATAAGCACCAAATCCATAGCGGAGATATTGGAGACGGTTCCGACATCGGTGAATGCCAAGCATTACGCAGAGATCGTGGCGGACAAATCCATACTCAGGAAGATGATAAAGCTGTGCGAGGAAGTGGAGAAGGACTGTTATCTGGATTCAGAGGGAGTTGAACAGCTTCTTGAACAGGCCGAGAGCGGTGTGTTCAATCTGATAAAGGAGAGGAACGGCTCCAGCAAATTTGTGGGGATCGACAGGATCGTCATGAACGTTATCGAGCAGATAGAGGAGGCTTCCAGAAAGAACACAAGAGTAACAGGTATCCCTACGGGATTCATAGATCTGGACAATATGCTCACCGGTCTCCATGGATCGGAGTTTATACTGGTGGCTGCTAGACCTGCCATGGGTAAGACGGCATTTGTTCTTAATATTGCCCACCATGTTGCCGTGCGCAAGGGAATTGCCACTGCGATATTCAACCTGGAGATGAGCAAGGAGCAGCTTGTAACGCGTATGATAGCCATGGATTCCCTGGTTGATTCCCAGAAGGTACAGACGGGACAGTTGGCTGAGGACGACTGGGATCAGGTGCTTGCCAGTGCGGAGAGTATAGCTGCCGCACCGCTGTACATAGAGGATAGTTCAGCACTCACCATATCCGAGCTGAGATCAAAATGCAGACAGCTCAAGAGCAAGAACAATCTTGGACTCATCATCATCGACTACCTGCAGCTTATGAGCACGACGGGACGAGTTGAGTCGCGACAGCAGTTCGTATCTGATATGTCAAGATCGTTGAAGATGCTTGCCAGGGAGCTGGATGTGCCTATCATAGCGCTGTCACAGCTTAACCGAGAGGTTGATAAGAGACCGGATCACAAGCCTGTGCTTGCGGATCTCCGAGAGTCGGGATCTATCGAGCAGGATGCCGATGTGGTTATGTTCATATACAGAGATGATTATTACAATCCTGATACCGACAAGAAGGGTATCTCGGAGATAATCATAGCTAAACAGAGAAAAGGTGCCACCGGATCTGTGGATCTGGTATGGCTGCAGGAATACACGAAGTTTGCCAACAAAGAGCACTAAATATATTATGTTTTATAAGGAGAATTGAAAATGGTAGTTGAACCAAGAGTTAAAGATTTTATTTGTACAACAGCTCACCCGGTGGGATGCGCACAGAATGTAAAGAATCAGATCGAGTATGTCAAGTCAAAGGGAACAGTTAAGAGCGATAACGCACCTAAGAAGGTTCTGGTGATCGGAGCGTCAACAGGATACGGACTTGCATCACGTATCGCAGTTGCATTTGGCTATGGCGCAGATACCCTCGGCGTTATGTTTGAGAAGGAGTCAAATGGACGCCGTACAGCAACCGCTGGCTTCTACAACAACAGAGCATTTGAGGAGGAGGCTCACAAGGCCGGACTCTATGCAAAGTCCATCAATGGCGACGCGTTCTCAGTCGAGATCAAGGAGCAGGTCATCGAGACCATCAAGGCAGACATGGGCAAGATAGACATGATCGTATACAGCCTGGCAGCGCCTAGAAGAACAACTCCAGATGGAACAAAGTACACATCAGTACTCAAGACGGTTGGTGAGGAGTACACCAACAAGACACTTGTACTCAAGGACAACACCATCACAGATGCACATATAACAGCGGCAAATGATGACGAGATCAATGCCACCATCAAGGTAATGGGCGGTGAGGACTGGATCGACTGGATGCAGGCACTCTCAGATGCCGGAGTTCTGGCAGATAACGTGATCACACATAGGACCAAAGATCACATTCCCTATCTACGCTGAGGGATCGATCGGACAGGCAAAGAAGGATCTGTACAAGTCAGCAGACATTATAAATGAAAAGTTCCCTAACATAAAGGCGAAGATAGCCATCAACAAGGCTCTTGTCACACAGTCAAGTGCAGCTATCCCTATCGTACCTCTGTATATCACACTTCTCTACAAAGTTATGAAAGAGAAGGGACTCCACGAGGGATGCATAGAGCAGATGCAGAGACTGTTCATGGATAAGATCCTGGATGACACCCAGGTGGACGACAACGGATTCATCCGTATGGACGACTGGGAGATGAGAGATGATGTTCAGGAAGTTGTTGCTGAGCACTGGGATACAGTCAACAATGACAATGTCAAGGATATAGCAGACATCGATGGATATTGGGAGGATTTCTACAACATGTTCGGTTTCAAGATCGACGGTGTGGATTACTCAGCAGATGTTGATATCATGTAATATTCATGGGTAGTTTCAATATATAAATACTACAAATGCCCCACAGATTCATAGAATTTGCGGGGCATTTCGGTAAGCGCTTTTTTGGTGTGCCTGACCCATTATTTTCGCAAGGAGGAAGACGGTATATGTACAAATATTTATTATTTGATCTTGATGGAACCATCACCAAGTCTGAGGAAGGAATATTCAACTGTATAAAATACGCTCTGGACTGGGCTGGGATTCCATATCCTGAATACAGAGTATTCAGAAGCTTTATAGGGCCGTCCCTGTATGATTCTTTTGTGAGAGAATTCGACATGGATGATGCAAGGGCAAAGGAGATGGTGGCCAAGTACAGAGAGAGATACAACGTGGTAGGTCTCTTCGAGGCTGAGGTGTACGACGGAGTGGCAGACACCCTGCGTGCCCTTAAGGAGAAGGGCTGCATACTCTCAGTTGCAACCAGCAAGCCGACAGAGCCGACACTCCGTATCCTTGAGAAGTTCGGTGTGGGAAAATATTTTGACGTTGTAGTTGGAAGTAATCCCGACGGAACAGGATCAGACAAGAAGCACATCATATCCCAGGTCCTTGAAAGCCTCAAGAAAGATCACGGACTGACAGAAGATATAATAAAATCAAACCAGGTTGTGATGATAGGCGACAGACGCTACGATATAGAAGGTGGCAAAGCCTGCGGCCTCCAGACCATAGGAGTCCTCTACGGCTACGGCAGCAGAGAAGAATTCGAAGCAGTCGGCGCAGACAACATAGTAGAGACACCGGAGGAAATCCTGAATCTGTAGATAGAAAGGTAGCTTATAGTTTATAGATGTTTGTGTTGATATATATTTTTTATTAAATATCTATGATTATTTTTGTGGGATGACACTCTGGGGAACTGAATAAAAGAAAAACAGGTAAGAGTCGATATCTATAATATAGTGTGGTGTATAAAATATATTTTTCAGCGAAATATGTCAGGAACATGATCTGAAAAGTATATATCCAACAAGACCAGGATGCCATACTCCCTGGGAATATAAAATTGGGTCTCTATATATGTAAGTCGAGCGTGATTACATATATAGAGACCCAATTTCTGTCCCTGGAGAGTATGTCATCCGTCCGTTCGTCATATCATCTCCTGACATTTGAGATATACCCGAAGAACGCTCCGATGATCCCCCCGATAATGTGGGTGAGATTCGACACATTGTCCTTCACAAACACTCCGTCAGCCACCTGTCCGCCGATATAAAGCACTGCAACAAGTATGAAGGTGAGCGGTATGGAGCCGTCCTTTATACATGCAAAAGAAGACAGAAGAATGTATGCGAATACCACTCCGCTGGCGCCGAGCAATGCTGTACCAGGGAAGAATATAAAATGCACG
>OMCE01000736.1_pt1 | contig 15618 bp, 13 predicted proteins | sample 1644981 | NCBI WGS metagenome assembly OMCE01 (sample SAMEA103958151, study PRJEB25191) | human gut metagenome | reverse complement strand
AACTGGCGAAGCTGTTGAACATCTCGGACAACCAGCTTGGCTACGTCACCAATGTCCCTGCAGGCTGCGGGCTGATTCGGTGCGCGGGCAATATCGTGCCTTTCACAAATTCTTTTCCCAAGGATACAAAGCTCTATAAATTGATGTCGACCAACCCGTCTGAGAAAAGGGAGTAAAGCCATGCAATACAAAAATAGAGGACCGCCGAAGCGGTCCGAAGGGGTGCTACAAACTTGAATTCGACGCTATGATATTTCCTTTTCGTCATCTCTCGGTGGTCGAACATAGCGTAGCATTTCTTTTACACAAGCACCGAATTGCAAGAAATTGGATTTTGCTTCTTTTAGTGTTATTCCATGATTGGAGTCGCTTGGCTCGTTATCAGAAGTGATGAACGGGTCATTCTCCCAAAAGCAAACGGGACAAATATACCCACAATCTTCATCTGCCGGGACATTGTAGGTAAGAAATCCACAACAAGGACATGGATATTTTTTCATTACGGAGTTTGTTCGCCCCTTTCATTTTTCAAATTTATAGACCTATTTTAATGCTGCCAAATATTGTTTTCCAAATCCCGCAGCCGTCCCTTATAGTCATCTATCAGAGCCTGAACATTTTCCCCCTGCGGGAAGGTCACCAGATAGCCGTCCCCGGCCTCATGAAAACCGATGATTCCCGCAAGCCCTGCCATCTCGGCTACCTTGAGCAGCGTGTGGTAATCGTATTCCGCCGCACTGAGATACAAATTCATCATAACACCCCGCAGTCCTTGAACATATCTGTATTATACATCGTCCGTTTTTCCTTTGCAAACCGATTCCGAGAAAGGACACCCTATGTTGAAATTTCACCGCTTCCTGTTTTTAACCCTTGCCGCTGTTTTTCTTGCAAGTACCGCTGGCATTGCCCGCTATGCCGCCGACTCCTGTACGCAAACGCGAATGTATCGGCAGCTTGCCGCGCAGACAGAGAATTTCCCCGGTGACGCCGCGTCACCGGGGAATGATTTTTTGCCGCAGTATCAGGCGCTGTACACGCAAAACAGCGACCTTGCCGGGTGGATACAGATTGACGGCACCAGCATCAACTACCCGGTCATGCAGTCAAAGCAGAATCCCGACTTTTACTTAAAGCACAACTTTGAAAAAGCCGACTCACCGCACGGCTGCCCGTATGTGCAGGCAAACTGCAATCTGCAAACGCCATCCGACAATATCCTTGTGTACGGACACAACATGAAGGACGGCACCATATTCTCTGACCTGCTGCAATACAAGCGCGAATCCTTTTGGGAGCAGCACAGAATTATCCGATTTGATACCCTGACGGCACAGGCAGAATATACCGTGATGGCGGTATTTCGGGGCGAAACGGAGGATCTGTTTGCCTATTATCAATTTGCCGATGCCGAAACACCGCAGGAATTTGCCGCCTATGTGGACGCCTGTAAGGGCGTCGCCCTGTATGAAACCGGCGTGACGGCTGTTTATGGTGACAAGCTGATCACGCTGTCCACCTGCGACGATTCCGGCAAAAACAGCAGGGTAGTCGTTGTGGCAAAGCGTATAACCGAACCGAGGTGAGAGTATGAGAACGCCAAAAGAAAACAAACAAAAGCCCCGCGACCGCACCCTAAAAAGTACGGCGGGGACGATACCGAAAGCCGCCCTAAAAGCGGTGTGGCTAAAAACGAAGGAACAAGCCCGCACCGCCGCGCGGGAAAATGACACCGAATCCCGACAGCAGGAACCGACAGATTTTGCGGGTTCGGCGGCGGAACAGTCGGCATCTTTTGTGCTGCGTCAGGGGCGGAAATTGGCAGAAACCCAAGCCCGACAGCGCCGCCAAAAGGAGGCTGCTGCCCGCGCCCACGCCGCCGGTGAGCGCGGTGTCAGCCCGAAACAAGTCGAGTGCGGCACGCTGCCCGATGCGGCGCAACGCCCGCACCGTGGGGCAGATTTGCCCCGCCAGAGGGCAAAAGAAAAAGCCATCACCACCAAGACCGCACCTCGCGATATTCGCGGCGTGACCCAAAGTCAGCGCTGGACGCGCACCGCCGCAAATGAAACCACGCGCAGTGTGACTACCCAAGCGCAGATGCAGACCCATACGCAAAAAATACGATTTGCCGCGCAAAAGGTTGCGAGCGGCACAGGCAGAACAACGGTGGCGGTATGCTCGGCTATCCGGCATTTTCTCGCCAGCTTGCACAGCCTAGTTGTGGCCATCGCCACAGGCATCAGTGTGGCGCTTAGTATTATTATCGTAATCAGCCTTGTGGCATTTGTCTCCGGTTCGGCTTACGGCATCTTTTTTGCCGCCGATGCCCCCAACGTAACGTCCGTCACCGTGCGCGAAGCCGTAGAAACCCTGACGGCAGAATACCGCGACAGACTGGAAGAAATCTCCGATACCGTACAGCACGACCGCCAAGACATTACCGCCAACGATGATGTATACTACATCCGCTGGCAGGATGTCCTGGCGGTCTTTTCTTCGTATGTGGCGGGCAGCGAACAAGGCGCACCCGTTGCGGCACTGACGGAAGAACAGGTGGATAAGCTGCGGGAAACTATGTGGGCAATGAACGCAGTGGACTATTCCACCCACCCGGAGACGACTACCATAGACACTACCGATGAGGATGGCAACCCGACTACTACAGAAATCACCGAAACCGTCCTTGTAATCGAACTGACCCACAAAACACCCGACGAGATGGCGGCAGATTACCACTTTACCATCCGACAGAATACCTATCTGCAACTGTTGCAAGACCCGCAGTACGAGGAACTATGGGCGGAATTGCTCGGCGGCTTTGAGCAGGGCGGGGGAGAAGTCATGTCTCCTGATGGTACACGCGCCCCAACAGGCACCCTGCAATGGCCGCTGCCGGTTGCGGGTACGATTACCTCGCAGTTCGGTCACCGCGTGGACCCCATCACCGGCGAGGTAAGCTCCCACACCGGCACCGACATTGCCTGTGCCGAGGGTACGCCGATTCTTGCTGCGGCAGACGGCATCGTCACCGTTGCCAACGGTCTTGACAGCTGGGGCGGCAGCTACGGTTACTACATCCAAATCGACCACGGCGGCGGGCTGGAAACACTGTACGCCCACTGTTCGTCCATCTGCGTCACCACCGGCCAGCAGGTACAGGCCGGGCAGGTCATCGGCTACGTCGGTCACACCGGACGGGTGACGGGCAGTCACTTGCATCTTGAAACGCGAACCAACGGAACCCGTGTGGATTCGATGCAGTTTTTCTCTTAAATTTTTACAGAAACTGTTTAATTGCATCGTTTGTGGCTGTCGGGCCAAAAACAATCTGTAATTGTCTTTATAACCGATTACTTATCGTTTCTTTTCTTGCAGACAAATACAACTGCAAGTCCGAGCAGGGATGCCACCAGAAGCACGACGTACAGCGTGGGATTGGAGGTATCGCCCGTTTGCGGCATTGCCGTTATGGTGGACGGCTTTGAAGTGCTTGCCGGGGTGGGGGCCGGCTGGTTGGGAACCGGCGCTGTGTTTGGCGCAGAGGGAGCCGGGGTGGGAGTGGGCGTGGGCACAGGCGAAACAACCGTGGACACAAATTCCGCTGTAATCGTCACATCTTCCGCCGGCATCACAAAGCTGGTACCGGAAATCGCCTTGCCGTTGACCAGCAGGCTGCCCTCCTTGAGCTTATAATTGGAATCGGGAGTGACGGTGAGAGTGACCGTAGTTCCTTCGATTGCTTTTTGCTGATCTGCTTCAATCCTGCCATTGGTCATCTTGGCAATGGTGATGGTATACTGCTTGAACGCAGACTCATCCAGCGCATACAGCTGCTGCAGCTTTTTAGTGAGGGTGGAGCGCTGGGCCGAAGTGAGGTTCTGGCCGCTGAGATAGTTCTGAATCCGGGCAACCACCTCTTTCAGCTCTATCTTCTGTTCTTCTGTGATATTGTCGGCTGTCACCCCTTCAAAGCTGGCCACCAACTGGGCAATATCCTCCCGAATCGCCATGATATAGTCCCGCAGCTTTTCCAGCTTGGCCTTTTGGCCTTCCAAATACTGGATTTCTTCCTGTTCCGATGCTGCTTCCAGCTTCTTTGCAATCGCTTCCAGGGCAGTGCCAATATCCGAAACATCATTCAGTGTGATGGTTTCCTCGCTGAGGTACTGGAGATACCCCTTTTCATAGGTTCCCTTGATGAACTGATAGGTGGCGTCGTAGATATAGCGCACTTTGGGGGTATTGCTGTTTGCGGCATAAAGCAAAGCGCAAGTATCCTGATAATAGGCTTTATATGCCTTGTCGCCATCAAAGCCATAGTCCACACCGGCTTCCAGATAGTCCATATACCGATTGAAACGATCGGGAGAAATGACACCGGCTTCGTTGAGCCCCGCCAGTTCCAGCTCGATGCCCATACCGTATTCAATGGCAGCCTGCGCGGCATTCTGCAGGCGCTCGGTGGTGGAGTCCGACGAGAACATATAGTTGGGCTGATAGGCCACTGCGTCAAATCCCCACCGCTTCCACTGGCTGTATCCGGGAGCATTCATATAGGGAATCCAGAAGTATTTGAGATCATTGCCATGGGCAAAATCCGCAACCGACTGCAAAACCGGCGTCATTTTGCTGATGCCTTCTTCCACCAGATAGATGCCGGCCAGCTCCAGATATTCAAAGCTGCCTTCATCCCACATCCGCAGCAATTCCTGGTTGTACCAGTTGATAGCGGCGACCTGGTCGTCCATATAGCCGTCGGGGTTGATGTCGGGCGAGAAGCTCAGCGACTTGGTGGTTCCGGGCAGTGCGCCAAAATCCACCTGCTTTTCGCTGGTTCCGGGAATGTTCAAAACGACCTTCAGCTTGTAGTCGGGATCGCCCAATTTTTCTCCGGCCATCTTGGCAGCCTGGTTCAGCTGGGCAACATCTCCGTTTTTGCCCAGAGTTTTTTCCAGATACCAGATAAAATCGTCCACAGTCGCAGCTTCGGCTGCAGAAGAGGGGCCCTGGAAGGTGTGTTCGCCGCCTTCCGTGCGAAGGGCAAGCAGCAAAACGCCGTCAAACATTGTGTCGAGTTCTCCGGTTTTGAGATCTTCATGGACCAGATAGGGCATGCAGTTTTCCGCCGTCCAGTTGCCGGAGCCATCTTCATAATAGCCGTTATAGAGCAGCACCAGATTGCCGATGCCGGCGGTATGAGGGCCTTTCTGCATATAGGTTTTCACGATTTCGCCGTCGATGGGCAGGCTGACAGCATCGTCGGTCACGCCCTTTTCGCCCAGCACACGGATCTCGTCGATAAAGCACCAGTTCTGCATGGGAACGTGCAGTTTCACATACCGGGCCTCCACCTTTGCGGTGGCCTGTCCGTCCGCTTTGGGCACATAGGGGTCGTCCGCCGCCTTCCAGTTGTAAAGCACCTTGGCAACCTCGGTGGGACGCTCGGGAATCAGAAACGCATTTTTCAAAGTGGACCAGCTGGCATTATCCTTGGAAAAAGAAACATCCACCGACCCGGGCATCTTGGCCGCAATGCCGTCGTTGCTGAGATTGTTGAACTCCACTTCGGAAACGGAGCAGATTTCGCCCAAATCAATGACAAACTCGCGGTAGGCGCCGTCCGAATAGGCGGTCCAGGGGGCATCCAGATAATCCGCAGTGGCCTCCACGCCGTCGGTCAGCTTGGTCTTTTTGGGGTCAGGGTAGGAGCTGTCCCCCGCCGCGCTGGCATTGAGCACCTCATAAGACTTCCGATAGGCCAGGTTGTCGGGATAATGAGGATCGGTGTCGCCGGTTATCTCCTCGGCTTTGGGCTCATAGGCGCCCTCCATCCGGTCGCTGCTGCCCAGGATTTCAATTTCGTCCAACGCCACCTGCTGGCTGGGCGCATCGGGAGAAACCGAAGAAAAGACGACCTTCACATACCGGGCATATACCGCGGTGGCATCGGCATGATCCTTCACCTTGTCCGTAGCCGCATCCCAGGACAGTTCCACCACCCCGTTCACAGGCTCCTGCTGGTCGTAGCCGTTCTTTTTGGAAACCTCAAACCAGTCCAGCTTGTCGTTGGAAACATAGATCTGAAGGTTGGCACTCTGCTTGATTTGCTGGGTAACCAGCGAAGCGGTGGATACCCCGGTGATGGATTTCTGCGCGCCCAGGTCAAAAATGGCGCACAGGGGATCGTTGTTGTAGTTGGAAGCGTTGTCGGGATTCATCCAGGGAATGGGTTCAAAGACCGTCCAATTGGTCATATCCGCCCCGGTGGCATCTCCCCGAACGCCGTCGTTCATCTTTTTGCAGTCGGCATCCGACGAATATGCCAGGTCATTCTCCGCCGTCAACATATATTTTTCGGTGGAAGGCGAGTAGGTGTAGGAGGCGGTCCGCGCCAGATTCTCAGCGGCGGGAGATTCTTGTTCGCCGGCGGGCTCAAAGGCGCCCTGGGCCTTGCCATCCTGCCCCAGAATCTCCACTTCTTCCGCTGTGAGGAAGGAATAATTGCTCCACAGCGCATTTGTTTCAAACAAAATCCGCACATACTGCGCGTAGATTCCGGTGGCATCGGGGTGCCCCGGCACCTTGTCCGCGGAAACCGCATACCGGGCCACATAGGCGCCAGTCTGCTCCGAAATGTCTTCTCCGCAGTTTTTCCCATCCAAAACGCAGGTCCACTGGTTTTTGTCTGCCGACACATAGACGCTGTATTTGCCGATATGGCCCAGCGAACCGGCGTAGCGGCCGGTGAGCCCGGCCGAGCTGTATGCATTTACTTCCACAATGGTTTTCGGCTGGCCAAGGTCAAAATCCACCGTGTTCTGATTGGAGAACTTTGCCCCATTTTCCGCATTGTTGAAAGCGGAATTGGAATAAAAATTGACTACGCTGTCAAAATCAATGGAACCGGCGCTGCTCTTGACGCCGTCGGTGAGCTTTTGGCAATCGAGGTCCAGAGAACTGGCATCACTGCCCAAAAGGTCAAGATTGGACATATTATACAGAGCATCCTCGCCGTATTGGTAGGAGGACGCCGCGCCTGGCTGCCGGAGCAAGTTGACCGGCGACTGTTCCGCCAGAGGGTTTTCGCCTTCCTTCCGCGGCAAGGGAGGAACTTCGGCCGCAAATACGGCGGCGGCATTGGAAAACAGAATCGCCGCGCACATCGCCGTACTCAGCAGCGCCTGCATTAGCTTGTTGCTTTTCATGGTTGCATCTCCTTTTTCTTTTTGAAATTTTCCGATCGTCCAGCCGCATTCCTTTTCGGGAGCAGCGCAGACAGGACACATCATTTGATTCCCATTATAGGAACCGAATTTCAACGTTGCAATAAACAAAATTTTCAAATGCGCAGCAATATTTTTTGCCGGTAAAACGAGAAAAACAGGGCCTTTGCCCGCCCTGTTTTCCACACTTTTTTCACCGGCAGAGCCAGCAAAAATTTTGTTTGGCCGCTTTTTACAAAAAGCACCCCGCAGCAGAAAAGCCATTGGGCAGCTTTTCCCCTGCGGGGTGTTTCTTATATGGTTTTTATTCGTTTGTCTGTCCTTGTTCCAGCATCCGGCACAGCAGCGGCCGCAGTTTTTGAGCCAGCAGCCAAAAGCCCAGATCGGTCAAATGGACGCCGTCCACGGTGGTTTCCTTTGCAACCGTTTCCAACATATCCCGTGCCGATGCAAACCAGATAAAGCTATCTCCCCGGGATTTCCGGCGTTCCACCTCCTGCTGCTGAAAACGCTCTTCCCGCGCAAACTGTTCCGCTTCGGTGCTGTTCCAGCCGCATTTTGTCTGCCAGCTTGCCGAAAGCACCAAAACCGGCAGCTGCGGCGCACAGCCGCGCACCGCATCCAGAAAGGCTGGCAGGTTGGTTTCCAGCAGCCCCTGGGGGCCGGCGTTGGGCTGGATGTCCACCACCAGCGCCCCCAGCCGGGGCAGGCTGCAAAAGCAGGAAGCCAGACCTGACATTCCCACGCCATTGCCCGAAAACCCCAAATTGTACACTTCCCGGTCCAGTTCCCGGGACAAAATGGCCGGATACGCCATACCCGGCCGGGAGGCACAACCTCCCTGGGTGATGGAAGTGCCATAAAAGGCGATGGTCCTGCGATGTTTGCGGGGCAATGCCGGCTGCATCTGCGCCCCTTTTTCCAGGCCGATTGCAATCGACCGAATGCCAATATACAGCGGCAGATACACCAGCACCTCGGTGTGCGGCGGAAGGTCCCGCGCCAGTTCGCAGCAAAAGGAGTCCTCCTGCGGCGAAAACTTTGTCAGCCCTGCAAACTGCCAGGCCATGTCGGGCAAAGCCCTCAAATAGCAGTCGCACCCGCACTGGGCCGCCGGAGTCATATGCGCCATATAGGGAGCCGCGTTTACCGCCGCCTTTACCCACACTGCCCGGCTGTCAGTCCGAAAGCGCAGGCAGGCACCCGCCATGTGAGAAGACAATTCGATCAGCGCCGGCCGCTGGGCCTGCAGCATACCGGAAAGAGATTGGGGGAGGCGGTTCCATCGCCTTTCCTCTGCAAAAAAGCCCAAACCTTCCACCAGAATGTTTTCGTTGGGAACTTCGTGCCATAGGATTTCTTCCCCCCGGGCATTCTGCGCCGCCATCTGCCGGTCAAAATCAGCTGCGTCCGCCATGCTTTACTCTCCTTTATGCCCTGTTGCAACCTCGAAAGTTTTTTCATAGAGCTCACGGCCGCGGGCGCCGCCCCTGTTCGCCGCGTTGTATATGGCCTTCACATCCTGGTAATATCCCTTGAACACCTGGGATCCACTGAACCCAAACCGCTGTGCGCCTTTCAGATAATCCAGATAACGCCGGTAAAAATTTTCGTCGTCAAAAGCGCGCTCGTCAAACTCCAATTCCAGCCCCATGTGGTTTTGGGCGGCGAGTTCCGCTGCATTTTGAATCTGCACCGGCTGCGTTCCATTAAAGTAGTGGTTTGGCTGCAGGATGGCCGCATCAAATCCCATTGCCTGCCAGCGGTCAAACCCCAAAGCCCGGTAGTAGGGAATCCACAAAAAGGCAAGTCCGCGCTCTCTGGCTTTTCGGCCTGCATAGTCAATCAGTTCTGTCTGGGAAGCATCCTCATGCAGCCAGTACAGGCCGCACAACCGCAGCGTGTCCAGCTGCTCAAAGGGGCGGTACAGCTCCGCCATGCGGTCCATATACCGGTCAATGGCCGCTTTCTGGCTTTCCGGTCCGCCAAAGGTCTGCCGGGAGGGAAAGGGAATGGTCAGCACCAGTCGCGCCTGCAGCTGGGGCCGCCGGCTGAGTTTTCTGGCCTGCAGCACCGCCTCGTGCAGCGCACACAGGTCCCCCTGCGGCCGCAGCGTTTTGTTCAGATACCACTCAAAATCCTCCCAGGTGGCCGCCTTGGCGGGGTCCACCGCCTCAAACAGCTGGTTGCCTGTGCAGGACAAAAGCCCCAAAAAGAGAAATCCATCGAAAAAGGGCTCGCCGAAACCGGCATTTCGTTTTTGATACAGCAGATAGGGCAGCAGCTCTTGTGCGCTCCAATCTCCCTGCTGCCGGTCGTAATACCCATTATAAATCAATACCAGATTCCGGATTCCGCCTGTATTCTGTCCGGATGTGCAATATTCACCTTGCATTTTTCCCTTCCTTTTCCAAAAAGTCGCGGGGCGTGATGCCGTAGGTGCGCTGGAAAGCACGCTTGAAGGAATACTCGTTGTCGTACCCTATTTCTGTGGCAATTTCCCGGGGACAGTATCCCTTCAGCACCAGCAGTTCCTTGGCTTTTGCCATCCGCTTTTCTGTGATATAGTTTTTCCCAATTGTATTACCAGAAATATTGGAAGAACGCTCAAAAAACAGGTAACGTTCCTGGCCGCAGACGGCGATGGTATAGCGGTCACCCTGACCGCCAGCTTTGGCAGCGGCGGCCTGACGGCGGCAGATAACTTTGTCGATTATAAAGTGTCGACCATCCGGCCATTTAATGATCCGCGGACGCATTACGCCATCCGATTGAATAATGCAATCCACATCTATATAAACGCGCTGCCATTGTGTCATGGTGGGTACCTCTTTAAAAGTCAATTTCCTAGAAAATCTCCATGTGCCTCAAACGGAAGTCGTAGCTCGGAGTATCCCTTGCATAAGAGTAATTTGACCTTAAGCACAATCAACTCTACAGGATATCCAAGTGAGCAAGCTATTTGCTGGACGCTGTATCCATCGTGGCAAAGCGCGAGGATATCATTATCATTTATTAAGTATTCAGCAGCAAAAAGGTTGGCCTCATATTCAGTGGTGGAGGTGTTGTCCAACGAAAGACTTGTGAAAGATCTCGCATCTGCAGAATAGGGGTGGAGAATACAATGCCCTAATTCATGTGCAAGACACACCTGTTGCATTACTTCATCTTGGTCGAGATTCAGGGTTATATGAAGTTTTCCGTGTAGTTGGATGGCAAACCCTCGGAAGGATTCTTGTATATTTCCATAATGCTGTGCATCAACAAGGATACCCTTTGCGTGGGCGAGGGCCATAGGAGAAATATCGCCATATTCTTGCTTGAGAAAAGCAACGGCATCAATAATATACTCAATTGCCATAAGTCACACCCTCCCTTCGGATTACTATTTGGATACGGCAAAAAGGTATAGTTGGAGAGCCTATCTCTATTTTACCAGATGGAGAGTCCAATAGTCTGTACTTCAATCCTCGGAGTCCTTCTTTTCGGACTCGGCTGCGGCACGACAATCGAGATATGCCTGTGTGAGCGCACGGTAGTAGGCATCCTTGGCGGCCTGTGAAAGCTTGCCACCAGCAAAGAGACCGACATTTTTGGCGAATAACTCATTAACTTCTTCTGCACCCTGATCGCCATAGAGTTCTTTGACTTGGTCGAGCTGAGGAATGGGGGACTCGTTTTGATTGCTTCTCAAAGCGGAAGGAGTCGTATGCAGTGCCTCAGCAATATGCTGTAAGGTAGTATCCCTTGGAGTGCTTTGTCCGGTCTCAATTTTATAGATGCTCACACGAGAAACACCGGATAGCTTTCCGAGTTCTTCTTGTGTGAGTTTTTTGCTTTCCCTAAGTTTTGCAATATTGGTTCCCAATGTGTTGGTCATCGTAAAACCACCTTTCCGAAATTAAAGTTAGCATTTTATGAAAACTTGTTGACTTTAAGATTGCTCGCTGTTATCATAAGTACAAGAAAAGATAACTTATAAATAGAAATGATAACTTACAAGCTAACTATAACACGGCGGCATAGAAAATGCAATACCCTTTTTCGGAAAGGATGAAAAAAAGTGAAGCGGGTTATTATTCATAGCGATATAAACAATTGCTATGCATCAATCGAACGGCAACTAAATCCCTCACTTGCAGGTAAGCCAATTGCGGTTTGTGGTGCTGCAGAAGAACGGCACGGAATAGTTCTTGCAAAAAGTTATGAAGCAAAGGCGTTTGGAGTTCAAACAGGGGAAGCCATCTGGCAGGCAAAGAATAAATGCCATAATTTGATTATTGTGTCGCCACACTATGACAAGTATGTTCAGTATTCGAGACTTGCGCACGAAATTTATAAGAAATATACGCCTCTGATTGAGCCGTATGGACTGGACGAGTGCTGGCTTGATGTTTCAGGCAGTGTGGAACTGTTTGGGTCAGGTGAAGAAATTGCAGCAGAAATTCACAGGAGGTTTAAAGAAGAACTTGGATTGACCGTTTCTTGCGGTGTGGCGTCAAACAAGATATTTGCGAAACTTGGATCGGATATGAAAAAACCAGATGCAACAACGGTAATTCCAGAAGAAGGATTTCAAGAACTCGTCTGGCCACTGCCGGTATCTGACTTGTGGGGTGTGGGTAGGCAAACAACAAAGAAGTTGGATTCTTATTGTATCAATACGATAGGTGCTTTAGCCAAAACCAATCTCCAATTTTTGCAGGAACGATTTGGCGTTGCGGGAACTCAACTATGGCTGTACGCAAATGGCCGCGATACATCAAGAGTCGCCAGATATGGGTACATTGCACCAATAAAGAGTATCGGTCATGGAGCAACTACGGCAAAGGATATGGAATCGGATGAGGAAGTGTGGCGTACAATCTTAGACCTCACGCAGGAAATTGGCTATAAACTGAAGAAAAATCATTTGGCTGCAAGAGGAATTCAGATAAATGTCAGAGATAAAAATCTTTTTGGCTGCCAGTATCAGATGGAGTTAGAGTATATGACGCAGAGTACGCTGTTTTTGGCACAGGCGGCCAAATTGCTCTTCTTCAAAAAACATCGGTTTACTACGCCTTTACGATCGATTACGGTACGAGCAATTGATTTAGTCCCAGAGGACACACCACAGCAACTTAATTTGTTTGCAGGTTATGCAGCTGCCAATAAAAGTAAGCAGCAAAACTATTTCCTGAAAACTCAAGCGTTCACCTCCCTCATAATTTGGAGGCGACAATCAAGAGCAAATTATATCAGAAGGGGAGAGAGCTGTCAAAATAAGCTCTCCAATTCCTCAATGGCGGTTTGTTGGTACAATACCAACCAGTCAGGCTTTGCCCAACTATGGATGATATGTATCAGGCTTATAGTCAGAGGATTTAAGGAATGCGGGATCGTCTTTCTTAGACCAGTCTGGTTTATCCGTGATTTTTTTAATATTTCCCCAGCCTGGAGAAATTTTTCTTGATCTCGTCCGGATGCGATACATAATTCGGTGCTTGCCATTGGTAAACTCCAGAATGGCGATTTTGGCAGTGGGAAATTCAGTGTTGTTGGGGTCGACCAGTTGAAACTTCCAGGTATACTGTTCGCCTTCCAGTTCAGATAACTCTATGATTTGTTTGGCAAGTTTATGGGCCGTATCCTCATTGGGCTGTTTAAACCTGCCATTGTTGTCGATGGGCAATTCGCCTTTCGCATACGCCTCATCAATTGTCGCCTGAGCGGCGGTCATGAGGGAGCGAGCCTGGAGCATGACGCGCTTTTCAACGGCTTTGTCGATATAGCCGGTCAGGGACGGGACCAAAAGCGCTGCCAATACGGCCAAGATGACCAGGACAACGATCAGTTCAACGAGGGTAACCCCTCTTTTTTGGTTGGAATCACAGAACCGGGGCATAGCGCACGCCTCCCACATCAGTATAAAACCGTACAAATAAAGTATATTCACATAACGATGCTGCGTCAATTGTGGGGAATGCCGAATTCTTTATACATTATTTGTGAATAATGTGATATTATAATTCGGTTTGAAAAACGCAGACGACGGCGGCGGTAAAAGGTACTGCCGAAAATCCGGCCCCAAATTTGTCGATTGTGCCAAACGAATAAAGTTGCAATCAGATTTGACTTTTTGTATACTATACCTATATATACTATACAAAATAATCGGAAATATTATAAAAATTCTGGTTGGAAAGCGGGCCGGGTGTTGAAAAAGATTAGGATACAGCGGGTGAGCATCTTTGATATTGTCGCCACGCTGGTGTTGGCGGTGGTGCTCGTCGCGTTCGCGGTGCAGGGCACGGGGGAGTTGGCTCAAATGCAGACCGCCACGGACGATTACATCCAATGCGAGACACTGGCCCGGCAGCTGCAAAGCGGGTCGGACTACCTGATTGAGCAGGTGCGGATGTACACCGCCACCGGTCAGCGGGAGTACATGGACAACTACTTTGAGGAGCTGAACACGACCCGCCGCCGCGAGAACGCTTTAGAGTATTTTGCAGAGCATTACGGCGACAACGATGCTTTCACGCTGCTGAAATCCGCCATGACAGCGTCGCAAAATCTGAGCTATACGGATCGCGCAAACCCCGGCGAGAGCATCTTCAAGGATGCTGACAAGGCGCTGTACCGTGTCAAGCAGAACGGCAAGCACGGCTGCGGCTTCTATTAAGTGCGCACGGATTTTGCGCAGCTGCGCCGTCTGCCGGACCTGCTTTTCCCGCGGCGCTGTCCGTTTTGCGGGTCATTGCTGGGGCCGGACGCACTGCAGGGCACGGTTTGCCCGGCCTGCGTGCCCGAGGAAATGCGCTTACAGCACATTCCGGCGCGTCTGCCGGAGGGCGAACACGATTTTTACGCCGTGCGGGAGGCTGCCGCGGCGTATTATTACGAGGATATTGTACGTACAGCCGTTTTGCGCTGCAAGCGGGGCGGCTGCTTTTGGTATGCCCGGGAGCTGGCGGACCGTGTGGCCGTGCTGGTGTTCGGCGCACTGCCGGCCAAACAGCCCGGAAAAATGCCGCAGTATGCGGGTGTGACCGCGCTGCCGCTGTACAGCTGCATTGTGCCGGTGCCGCCCCGCCAGCCGCTGCCCGGTATGCCGGGTCTGCCGCTGCTGCTGGCGCGCCGGTTGGGCGCGGTGCTGGGGGTTCCGGTGGAGACACCGCTGTACATCAAGCGCCTGGGCCGCCCGCAGAAGGAGCTTACCCGCGAGCAGCGCCTGCAAAACGCCAGGGGCGCGTTTGGCTGCCGCCCCGGCACAGACCTGACCGGCAGGCGGGTGCTGCTGGTCGATGACATTATTACAACCGGTGCGACGGCGTCGGCGTGTGCGCTGGCACTTTTGCAGGCCGGTGCGGTGGAGGTGACCGCTGTGGCGATTGCCGCGGCGGAGGAGCTGCCCAAGAACCGGAAAAAGCCCCCTGAGACAAAACCATAAAAAGACCGAAGCGGCGTGCCCGGAAATCATGGGCGTACTGCTTCGGTCTTTTTCATAGCTTATACGGGGGCATCTCCGCACCATCCGGTATGTCGTGCCTGCCCCGCCCAACGCCAGCCCTGCCAAAAATAGGGTGAAAAATTTGGCGGTTTTGCCACGCGCATAAAATCTGAACATCCTGTATAATAAAGACACGGATCGATTTTCTGCTGTAAAAAGGAGAAACCGCGATGACAAAGCAAAAATATATCATGGCGCTGGACGCGGGCACCACGTCCAACCGCTGCATCCTTTTTAACGCCAGGGGCGAGATGTGCAGCGTCGCGCAAAAGGAGTTCACCCAGTATTTCCCCAAGCCCGGCTGGGTCGAGCATGACGCCAACGAGATCTGGACGACCCAGCTCGGCGTGGCGCTGTCGGCCATGAACGAGGTCGGCGCGTCGGCGGAGGACATCGCCGCCATCGGCATCACGAACCAGCGCGAGACGACGATTCTTTGGGATCGCGCGACGGGCGAGCCCATCCACAACGCCATCGTCTGGCAGTGCCGCCGCACGGCCCCCATCGTGGACGAGCTGCTCAAGACCCCCGGCATGGCGGACTACATCCGGGAAAACACCGGCCTTGTGCCGGACGCCTATTTCTCGGCTACAAAAATTCGGTGGATCCTCGACCATGTGCCCGGTGCGCAGGAGCGCGCCGAGCGCGGTGAGCTGCTGTTCGGCACGGTGGATTCGTGGCTCATCTGGAAGCTGACGCGCGGCCGCGTTCACGCAACGGACGTGACGAACGCCTCACGCACCATGCTCTTTGACATCCGCCGCCTCGACTGGGACGAAACGCTCCTGCAGGCCCTGCGCATCCCGCGCTGCATGCTGCCGGACGTCCGCCCGAGCAGCGGCGACTTCGGCACCTGCAACATCCAGGGCGTGGAAATTCCCATCGCGGGCGCGGCGG